>WLWD01004655.1_pt1 | contig 67961 bp, 44 predicted proteins | sample 6712731 | NCBI WGS metagenome assembly WLWD01 (sample SAMN12718690, study PRJNA576275) | sponge metagenome | isolation source: marine sponge | host: Mycale hentscheli | place: New Zealand: South Island, Marlborough, Capsize Point | collected 2014-11-01 | reverse complement strand
TTAACGGGACCGCTTAGCCGCCCCTATTGCGGTCATCCCTTCGACAATAGTCAATACCTGATCTACCGCCACATCCTGCAGCCGGTCAATATGACCGCTGGGCCAACGCACCTCGACCGCCTCCACCTGGCGCGCCGCTCCCAGCCCAAATTCCAGCGGCAGACTGTTGGTGACGCCAAAACCGCTGCCGCCGCTGACCTCACTGTAGCGACGGGCCCCACCCACTTCCACCGTCACCTTGGCGCCGATGCCGTCGCGGTTACTGACCGCTTGCTCCGAGGGACTGGCCCCAGCCCCACCCACCAAGCGCACGATTAACCAATGGTGATCGTTGCCCTCGTTGCGGTAAAAGCGGTTGGGCTGGGCATTGCCGTCATTGCCGCCGACCCCGCCCTGGGGCGAGTAGATATCCAGATCGCCGTCGTTGTCAAAATCGGCCATGGTGGTGCCGTGGCCCTTGCCAATAACCTCCAACCCGGCCGCCTCGCTGACATCGGCGTAGGTGCCGTTGCGGTTGTTGAGGTACAAACGGTCCGGCTCAAAGCGGTCCATGGCCGGGCCGCCGTTGGCCAGATAGAGATCGGGGTAGCCGTCGTTATCGATATCGCCGTAGGTAGCCGCCATGGTCCCCAAAGTCAGGCCCACCCCCGCCTCCCGGGCCATATCGGCAAACGTGCCGTCGCCGTTATTGCGGTACAGGTAGGCCCTATTGCCCGAAAACAGACTCGGCTTGCCGGTAACGGCGCTGTCGATTACTTCGTCGATGGTCAAGGCCGAGCTGGAGACGAATAAATCGAGCCAGCCGTCGCCGTTGTAATCGAGGAAAAAGGCGACAAAGCCAAAGAGCGGCCCCGGCACCCCGGCCTCTTTGGTCACATCGGTGAAGGTGCCGTCCCCCTGGTTGCGGTACAAGGCGCTGGAGGTGCCGTTGTTCACCGCGTACAAATCGAGCCAGCCGTCGTTGTCGTAATCGCCCCAGACCACTCCAATGGTGGCCCCGCGGCCGTTGTCGACACCGGCTTGAGCGGCGACTTCGACAAAGGTGCCGTCCCCTTGGTTGCGATACAGGCTATTGGGGTGCCCCTTCTGAATAATGCCGTTGCCGACGTAGACATCCACCCAACCGTCGTTGTCGTAATCGCCGCCGGCCGAGACAAAGCTGTCGGCCAATTTCACCAGCCCCGCCTGTCTGGCCACATCGACGAAGGTGCCGTCCCCCAGGTTGCGATATAGGCTATTGGGACCGGGTCCTTGGAAGCCGTCCCGGGTGACGAAGATATCGGCGGCCCCGTCGTTGTCGTAGTCGAGCCAGGTGGCGCTCCAGCCGCCGCGCGGATCGGCCAGTCCCGCCGTTGCGGCCCCATCGACAAAGGAGCCGTCGCCCATATTGCGAAACAGGGCATGAACCCCGCCGTCCTCCACCGTGAACAAATCGAGCCAGCCGTCGCCGTCGAAATCCCGCCAGGCCGTCCCCCGGCCCATATTGACCACCGCCATACCCGTCTCGGGGCCGATATCGGTAAACCGCACCGACTCGTGGAGCGGATCCATTCCCGGAGCCAAATCGAGCCGGTAGGGCGCCGCCAACTGTTGGGGATCCAGGCCCAATTGGCGGCAGGCAATACGCAGATTCCACCGCGCCTTCTGGTGTTGGGGATCCAAATCGACGACGCCTTCCAGTACGGGGACGGCCTCGTCGAAGCGCCCTTTGCGCATAAGGGACACCCCCATATAGTAGCGTGCCTGCACCCTGAAGGCGGGGTACGGGGCCTCTGCCGCCGCCAGTTTGAAAGTCTCGATGGCGCGGTCGAAACGACCGGCCTTGAGATCTTCCTGAGCCCGGGAAAAGCGATCCATCCAGACTATTTGGGCGCTTACCTGACGTCGGTCGCGAATATTGTCGCGCAGCGTATTATCGCTGATTTCGCCCGCCCCGCCCTGAGCGCCAATAAGCTGAATGCCCGTGCCGTAGCCGGCGATGGTATTGGCCACTATGACCGCGGCGCTGGCCTCCCCTACTTTAATGCCGACAGTACCGGCCCCCGCCCCGGTGAGATCGTTGTCGCGAATGGTGGGGTGGGTCCCGGCGCCGCTTATTTCAACGCCGATTTCGCGCCCGCCAATGGTATTGCCGACCACCAGCCCGCCGGCCTGCTCTTCGATACGGATACTACCTTGGACAGTATTATTTTGGACGATGGGATAAGTTTGGCCGCCACTTAGCACCAAAGCCGTACCCGTCGTGGTAGCATCTATTGTATTGCCCTCCAGCAGCCCCCCAGCCCCTTCCTGCACCCATATACTGCGCCCTATTACCGTATTGTCGCGCAAAACCGGGTCGGTGCCGGGACCCCGGATATCAAGTTGCGGCCCATCCGTAGTCTGGGCGTTATGGGTAAAGGTATTGGCCGCGATTTCCCCCCCGGCCCCCTGCGCAATGATTAAACCGGGCCCGCCGTTATCGCGCACATCGTTGCCCTGCAACACCCCGTAGGTACCGGCCCCGGTCAGGACGACGGCCCCGCCGACCTGCTGGAAGCTGTTGGCGGCTAGGGTATTATCGCTCAATTGCACCTGGGCCCCTTCCTGGGCCCAAAGCCCTACGCCGCGACTGCCGACCATTGCGCATCCCTCGACAAGCGCCCGTCCCTGAGGCCCTTGGACGTGTATGGCATGGGCGCTTTGGCTGTTTTCAATGCGGCAATTCCGCAGCGCCACGTCCGCCTGGTCAATGACCACGGCCCCTCTTCGTAGAGTCAAATTTTCAATCGCCACCCCGTCTATATGGTCAGCGCGAAGATGCACTCCTTCTAACACAGTGCCAACCCGGCCGCGCAAAACGACCCCGGCTTTTAGGTCTACCCGCTGATCGCTGTAGATGCCCTGAGCCAACAGTACGATATCGCCGCTTAATGCCCGCTCCAGAGCCTGGCCGATATCGCCACCGGGAGCCACCGCTATAGCTGCTTCGGCCAGTCGCGAAATCTGAAAATCGAGCGTCGTATCGGCGCTGACGCGGACCCCTTCCTGCCAGAGGGGTTCGATATGGCGCCCTTCGATGCGGACGGTATAAAGACCCTGGAGCACCACCGGCCGGGCCGCCGGGCGACCGGGGGCCGCTGCCGCCCCAGCCCCGTCCAACAAGACCATCTTGCGCGACAACACCAAGCCCTGGGCCTCCATCCGCACCACGTAGATACCCGCCGCAGCACCGGCCCCATTGTTGAGGCGTCCATCCCATTCCACCGTCTCCAGACCAGCAGCCTGGACCTGATCGACCAGGGTGCGGACGGATTGGCCGAGCAGATTGTAGATGCGCAGACGCACGTGTGCGGCCTGGCCAAGCTGATAGCCAATTAAGGTCGAGGGATTAAAGGGATTGGGATAATTGGGAAAGAGATGAAAAGCCGTCGGCTGTTGCCTGGGGGTGCCGGGGCCGACCGCCGTCGCCGAATTGAGGTCTATGCGGTATGTCCCCTGGGCCGTGGTAGAATCGGCGAATATCTGTACCGTATTGTCCTGGTCGGCAAAGATCACAACCACCCCGGCCACCGGGCTTCCTTCGGCATCGCTGACCACACCGGATACCGTGACAGCGGCACTGGGGGCCGCCCCAACCAAAACGCCGGCCCCGATAAGCAATAACTGTGTCAACCGCACTGGGGGCTCCTGTTTTCTAAACACCGGGAACGATGTCCCATTATTGATATCGGCAAAAGCACCGGCTGCTTGGTACCCTTTGGGTGGGTCGGCTCCCAGGCCCTGCACCCGCAGGAAACAGAGAAATCCGCCCAAAGAGCTTGGCCAAGGGTCTCTATTGCCTATCCATTCTTCCATAAGCACTTTGTAAATGTAATGGATCGGGCAACTTTTGACAGCATTAGAGCGAGCTTGCTGATCTGCAAGCCAAACTCAACGGATCTGGCTTAGCCCTGTCTACCCTCTAACTATTGACGACCAGCAACCCGCACACCATGTTCTGCCGCGCACCGGCTTTCTGCCAGCCTTATCCCAAAGAGGGTGGGGCAGAAGCCTATTCCCATGCCACCCACATTTCGGAGCAGGCCCGTGACCATAGGTTTTCGCATTCTCCAGCGCCAACGCACCGTCGATCCCCAACTCATTGAGCGCTTTCGGCCATTACCCGTGGCCAATATAAGCGATTGTATGCACCGCATGAGCGCCGCAGGGGCACGCCTTCGCCCCATGCACGCCAGAGGCGGAATGGTCGGGCCGGCCCTTACCGTAAGGACCCGGCCCGGCGATAATTTGATGCTCCACAAGGCTATTGATATGGCTGTCCCCGGGGATATTATTGTCGTTGACGGCGGCGGCGACCTGACCAATTCGTTAATGGGCGAAATTATGCTGTCGCTGGCCATTGAAAAGGGGGTGGCGGGTTTTGTCATTGATGGGGCCATCCGCGATCGCGACGCTTTTCTCGAACGCAATCTGCCGGTCTTTGCCGCCGGGGTATCGCATCGGGGCCCCTACAAAGACGGACCGGGCGAGATAAACGGGCCCATTGCACTCGACGGCATGGTCATTGCAGCCGGCGATCTGATCCTGGGTGATAGCGACGGTACCCTTTGTGTCCCCTGGGCCGAAGCCGGCAAAATCTGCGCCGCCGCCGAAGCCAAAAAAACCGACGAAGACGAGCAAATGGCCCAGATTAAAGCCGGTACCCTCGACCGCGCTTGGGTCGATGAGGCATTGGTGCGTCTGGGCTGCCAAATGCCGTGAAAGATACCTGCGCCCTGGCCGATACTATCCATGAATTGCGCCAGGCTCTCGGTCTGGTATCCTCTTAGCCTCCCCTGGCCCAATGAAACCTCCCAATATCGTCCTCTGCCTCACCGACCAGCTGCGCGCCTTTTCCACCGGCTGCTACGGCAATCCCTGGGTCCGTACCCCCCATATCGACGGCCTCGCCGCCCAAAGCGTCCGCTTTGCCAACGCTATCACCAACAATCCGGTCTGTATGGCCGCCCGCTCGGCCCTGCTCTCGGGCCAGTACAGCCGCAGCTGCACCGGCCAATTGGGCAACGATTTCGCCACCACCAACGGCAAGGGCTGGGGCGCCATTGAGCCCGAATGCCCCGAAGCCGACCGCGGCGCCCATCTGCCTGGAATCACCTTGCCCGAAGCCCTGCAGCAGACCGGCTACCAAACCGCCGCCATCGGCAAATGGCATATCCGCCCGGCCCCCGCCGCCGTCGGTTTTGACCACAGCATCCTGCCCCTGACCAACCATCGCCACAGCCAGCAGCAATATTCCATTGACGGGGCCGCCCCCAAGGCCGCCGCCGGCTTTGGCCCCGAGCGCGAAATAGAATGGGTTGAAGCCTTCCTCGCCGACCGCGGCAAAACACCCGATACCCCCTTTTTTCTCTACTACAATATCATGCCGCCGCATATGCCGTTGGGCGATATGCCGGACCATTACCTTGGCCTATACGACCCGCGGCAGATTCCCTTGCGGCCCAATGTCAGCCCTCAGGACAAGCTGCCCTGGGACGAAGAATGGTTCAAAATCTATTTGTGGGATTATATCTACTACCACTATCGCCAGCCGCATACGCTGGAATTGCCCGCCGGCTTTGATATTAAGGTCTTGACCGCTCTCTACTATGGCGCCGTCGCCTGGGTGGACGACCTGGTCGGCCGTCTGCTGCACTCGCTACAGGCCTACGGCCTTGACGAAAATACGATTGTCGTTTTTGCCGCCGATCACGGCGACAATCTGGGCAGCCACCACCAGTGGAACAAGGGGATGCTGCTGGAAGAATCCACCCGCATCCCCCTGCTCTGCCGCTTCCCCGACCGCTGGCCCGCCGCCGTCAACCACACCCAAGTGGCTGCCCTCATTGATATTATGCCGACCCTGCTGGAGGCATGTGGACAGCCGATCCCCGAGCATGTGCAAGGCCAGTCCCTACTCCCAATTCTGACCGATCAATGCCCCGCCCTTAAGCGCAACTGGGCCTGCATCGAAACATCCTCAAGCAGCACCGGCAAAGGCCATACTGAAATAGGTCTCCGCACCCCGAGGCACCTCTACGGCATGCGCCTGGAGACGGGCAGTGGCCAATTGGTCGATGCCGATTTCTGCTTCTACGATCTGGCATCCGACCCCTATCAATTCAGCAATCAAATGGGCGCCGCCAACAGCGCCGACACACAAGCCCGCCTGAAACAATCTCTACTGGCCTGGCACCAACACACCCCCTGGCTGGAGCATCCGGATAGCGGCCCCGACCGCAGCCACCTTTTTGACCCTAACGGCCTACCCCGGCCGGGGCCTTTTTAGCGGCTTAGCAATAGGGCTCTTAGCCCGGACAGGCCCCACGACCCCGCGTTGACAGAGGCCAAGGGCAAAGCTAAATTGGGGCTCAACCAAACCTTTGCCCTCCTTATCCCGAGAACTCGACCATGACTTACCGCGCCCCCGCCTTTGCTGATTTTCGCCCCGAATTGGCTGCTCCCGGCGCCACGCCCGAGCGCCTGGCTTTCCTCGACGAACAGGGTTTCCTCATTATCGACGATTTCGTCGACAGCCCCTGGATCCCCATTTTGCGCGCAGCCGGCCGCCGCGTCACTCAGGGCTGCGCCCCCGAAAACGGCTACGATAAACTCGATAGTTCCAAAGGCTATGTGCACCGGGCCGCCGAAAACGAGCCCTGGGCCATCCGCGGTCTCGAGCACCCGGCTTTTGGCGAGCCGTCCTTCGCCCAATTTCACGGCTCCGACGAATTTCTGTCTTTTGTCGATTCGTGGTGCAGCGATGGTCTCAAGCCCGAGGATATGTCCTACAGCAGCATGCTGCTTTGGTGCAACCCCAGAGGCAAAGAAATGGGGCCCAGCTGGCACCGCGACGTCACCTGGTGGGGCACTGGAGAGAGTTATTTTTCCCAGCGGGAAATCCGCGGCGACGGCCCCGAAGCCTATACCGAAGAAGTCGAGCGCGGCATTTGGAAAGATATCGTCTCCCGCAACGCCAGATCCATTGAGCAGCGCAACGGCGCCAGCCTATTCCTGGCCCTGGTCGACGACGAATGCCACGAGGTCATCCCCGGCAGCCACAACCGCTGGCGCACCCCTTATGAGCACGATGTGCTGTTGCCCAAAAAAATGAAGGACGCCGGCGTGCCCCACACCCCCAGCTGGGACGGCAAATCGCCTATACCCGAGCAAACGGCCATTCGCCTCAAAGCCGGCCAGGCGCTTATCCGCATTGGCGCCAATATCCACACCGGCCACACCGTGCCCGAGCGCGAGCGCAATACGCTCTCTATCGGCTGGTCGCGCTGGTCGGGTCCCGCCGACAAAGAGCCGTCTGTAGCCGACGCCCGCAGCGCTTGGCAGCTCGACCCGACGGTGCGCGAGGCCCAGCCGCACGAATGGATGAAGACAGCCTGGGACCGTTGGGCCGCCAACCAGAAGTTGGGCGATACCCTGGAGGACCGCTACGCCGGCTTCGATATCACCCGTATTAAAGCCGGCGAGGTGGTCGGTTGGCGCAGCGAGCTGGAACGCCAGGCCGCCCAAGCCGGCGACGCCTGGAAGCAGTATCAGACCGTGGAGTAGATGGGAGCCCTTCTAGCAGGACGACCTGGCTATTTTACCTTGATCAAGACCAGGCTTCTATTTGCTTCATAGGACAGGACTTCCCGGTGTAAATACATTCCCAATTCGGTCCCCGTGACAAAACCATCCCGATCCAGATTGCCCTCGCCCCGCAGATGGCGCACAAAGGACAGTGTGAATACCCATTATTGTCCGGGCTGCCAGGTCATCCCGTCATAGGCCAAGATAAAACCCCGCCGGGCCTGGTCGGCCGCAATCTCTTCGTGCGGCGGCACTGTGGCCAAGCTTATATGCGAGCCGATAATCGCCGACTCGTCGCTTACCGCCCCAATAGCCCGCAACTCGGCTACTGTCTCGGCCACCATGGCAAAATTCATATGTCCCGATAGGGCTGGATCGATCACCCGTTCGCCAAAAGTCGCGTCGAGGATCAGTGCATCCAGGCGGAAACCCGCCAGGATGTCCAACGTTTCCGGCAACAGGTAAGAAGAATCGAGGCCGTAAAACAACGTGACGCCGTCTTGTTCGATGACGTAATTGAGGGCCGGCTGTTCAATTAGATGGCGGCCCTTATCAAGCATATGGCTGGCCCGCACCGCCGTGACACGGGCCGTGCCCACCTGGAAGCAATCGCCGGGGTCAACGCTATGGAAACGCCAATTGGCCACCTCTTTCCCGACGTGGAATCGCCCAGTCTCTTCATCCCAGACGTGCTCAGCAGCGAAAACCAAAGCGTCCCCGACTACAGACGTGCCATATACCGGCAACGGGTCTGCCAGCCCAGCGGCCAGGTCGATCACCGCCCGCGGCTGAAAATGGTCCCAATGGCCGTGGGTGATCAGCAGGTGCCGGATAGCCGCCGCACTGCCGCGAAAGCGTTCGAGTTGGCGGGTATCGTGACAGTCGATGAGGATGTCGGGCACCAGCAAAGCCGCCGAGGCGTAGCGCAGATTGCGGCCTCCCGCCTGGCGTGCGGCGACAATATAGGGCGAATCGTTTTTCACATCGTCCAGGGCCTGAAAATCACCGGCCCCCGTACCGAGAAATAGCAGCTCCATTATGGACCTCGTGAGATTACTTGATTGTCAGACCTCCAAACTCTCAACAAAGGAAGTCTCCAGCAAATTCGGGGGATCTGTCGTTTACTCGGCAAGTGGTAATTCGTAACAGACCGCTTCACGGTCGGTACGCACCAGCAAATAAGGCGCGGCGAAAGCGTGGGGATTCCAAGTCTTACTCTCAAAAACGGGCATCCGCGCCAACTCTACGTGCTTCTCGGGATTGGCCTCGACCAATACAACATCGCCCTTCTCGCTCATAATCAGCAATAAGTCATCTACCAATATCAGCTGGCCGTGGCCATAACGGCCCCGTTTCCAACGCCGTGTGCCCGTATTCGGATCCAGGCAAACCATGATGCCATCGTCGAGTCCATAGACGTATCCGTCGTGGAACACCATATTGGAGAATTTGGCTTTGAGGTGTTTGGATTGCCAGAGCCTTTGGCTGCCCAGCAAGCCGTCTGCCGCGGAATTAATCTGATATAATTCGGCCCCGCCCCCATAGCCGGTGGAGGCCAGGACCCGGTCGCCAGGCAAGGGCAGCGGATTGGCAATGCATTGCACCATGCCGTGGTCCCAGGATTGCTGCCAAAGCAGGGCGCCGTTGTGCGGATCGTGGGCGGCAATATTGTAGTTGGCTTCGTTGAAGATCAAGATCTGTTGGCGGCCGGCCAAGGTGGCTAAACGCGGCGAGCTGTAGCCGGCCTGGTCGCCTCCCCCGCCCCATATAAATGTTCCACTGTGGCGCTGGTAGGCCACCAACGAGCGGCCATCAGGGCCGCCGGAGCTGACAACGACCAGACTGTCTAGCACCAGGGGCGATCCGCTAAAACCAAACATCGGTATTTTCGCGTTATTGTCGGCGGCGATATCCCGCGACCAAAGAAGTCGCCCGCTGCTCAAATCGAGGCTGTTGAGCAGGCCGGTAGCACCCAGCGCGAAAACCTGGTCACCGACTATGGTGGGGGTGGCGCGCGGGCCAACCCCGCCCATGCCCGACTCGTGCCGGGCTGAATCGCTATGACTCCACAGTTTGCGCCCGCTGGCCAGGTCGTAACAAACGACTTGCTCTGTAGGGCCGTGCTGTTCTTGGGTTATGGCGCGGCCTCCGGCAATGGCGAAGGAAGACCAACCGGCGCCGACAGGCCTGCGCCAGACTTCGCGCGGCGGGTGCTCGCCCCAATCGCGCTGGAGACGGACCCCGTGCAATTGGTTGCTGCGGTCTGGGCCCAGAAATTGGGGCCAGTCGCGGGCTTCTATCGGAGTAACGCCGCCACCGTCGACGGCACTCGCCGCCCCTGTATTGGTCCAGCGCCAAACGAATATGGGCACAAAATCACCGCTGAGGCCCTGGTAGCGGAATGAAACCCCGCACAGCGCGACAACCAAGACGACGGCGCCGAAATAGCGCAGACGCCGGCCCCAAGGCAACCGCGACAGGAAGAGCAGCCAGAATATGGTAAATATGAAGGCGAGGAGAAACACGCCCAATGTCGGCACCACCTGCATCTGGCGGTTGAGTGATTCAGGGAGCCAGATTGCCAACAGCGCGGCGATGACGGCGCCGGCGATGATATAGAGGGGCCAGAGGCGGGGGCCGGGGTGCTGTTGGAGGTCTGTCACGGTAGTTCCTTTATTTTCAAGATACACCCAGCGATTTACTGGAATTGCGGCGTCGCAGAGGGTATAGATGATATAGGGTATAGATGATATGCGGTATAATTGTCAGATATACTATTTAGTACACCCGGATGCGATTACCCACGGTGCCGGTGAATCCGTCGATAAAAAGCCATAGACCGCCAACGACGATCTGCCCCAGAGCCAGCCCGAGGAAAAAGGGTACCGTCTTGGCGTAGAGACGAGGTCCGCCGTAGCGCAGCAACAGTACTTTGCAGAGCCAGGCGAGGAAGACCGAAAACCATATGGTATTCATTACCCATCCCATACTGACGACAAAACCCAGGGGCTGGAAGGGCCACCACAAAAAACGCTGCCGGGCGGCAATCAACAGCCCCATCAGCAGGGCCCCCGATCCACTCCACAGCCAGCCGACGAGATTGGGACCGGTGGGATCGGCCAATTTCTGGGCGGCGAATTTGGCCGGCTCCTGGGCGAAAGTCTTGAAATACTGCGGGTGGAGGTTGACCCCGCCGTGGCGGTAGGCCAGATCCAGAGTGAACCAGACAGAGCCCACCAAGCTGATGAGAAGGGCGGCCCCCACCGCCCAGAACAGGCGCCGTGTTTTACCCGAAGTAGCGCTAGTCAAGCGCAGTCCATGGGCCAGCGGCGCGGTCATAAAGGTCAGCATATCGTTGATCCATACCAGCGTATAGCCGGTGGCGACCATGCCCTTGGCCCCCAGGGCCGGCACCCCTATGCCCGATACGACAAAACCGGCGGGAATCATCCCCGAGGTAACCGTCGGCAAGCCGGCTTCGGCCATAATCCGGGCCAGGCCAACCAGCAGGACCAAGGCCGCCACCACAAAGACCGGCGCGATCCAGGCCGGGATACCCGATAGCCACAGCCAGACGGCCATGCCCAGCGCCCCGCCGCCCCCTCCCAGGACCGCCCAGCGGTAGGACATAATCTCGTCCGAATCGTCCACTGGGGCACCAACGTCGAGGGCTTTGCGCCAGACATTTTTCAGATGGTCGCGGGCGGTCCATATACCGGCGGCGGCCATAACCACCAGGGCGCCCATCATCTGATGGCCCGCCCCCGGATCGGTCCACGGCCCCAATTCTTCGTTGTGGCGAATGAGGAAAGCCTGAAAAAAGACTTCCTGAAATTGGTGCAGCAGGTAGAAAAACCACAGACTCAGGGAAATATTGGCGTTGATCAGATAGGCGAAGCCGAGCATGAGGAAATTGATACTCACCCGCAGGGGCAACTGCCGGAATAACTCGATACGAGTCTGCAAATCGACGGCGGCTATCTGTGGATAGTAGTGATGCAGGGCGTTGAGGCTATTGACTAAGAGGGGGATGGCCAAGCCGGCCCACATGACCCGGTTTTTGAAGAAGGGTTTGAGCAAACCCTGATCGGCCCCGTCCTCGATCATGGCCAGAGGCAGCTGCACCAGCGGATAGGCCAAACGCTCGTGCTCGACCCACTGGCGGCGCAGAATGACCATAGCGGAAATGAGGGTGATATAGAACAGGGCGAAAAAGCCCAGCCAAGCCAACAGAGGGGCCAGCCAGACGTCCCAAGGAATGGCGGCGGCTGGTCCGCCGCCCTCGTAGAAAGTCTGTACTGCCTGGGGATCGTCAACTACCAGCCAGTCGGGCAACAGCGGCTGGACGAGTTGGGCCCATTTGTTTTCCGGGGTAGCGTAATAGGTCGACCCCGTCAACATGGGCAGCAACGGCCCGGTCACGCCCCGGGTAGGGATGGCCGTGGCCACCATCATCATAAAGAAAATGGTGATTAACTCGCCCCGTTGCAGGGCCCAGCTTCGACGGATCAGGCCCAACGGCAGTTGGACCATGAGCAAGAAGAGAAAAAATAGGAAGAACGCCGCCGGAGTACAGGCGCTCAGGCCCAGCCGGGTGCCCTGGATCACGAGACCGCCATAGGGCACCCCCACGGCAATAATGGCGCTGAGCAGGGCGCCTACGGCGATGCCGCGGAGGGTGATCTGGGCGTCGGACTGGCGACCCTGCAGAGACGATTCGGCCCGCTGCGCCAGCAGACGACGGAAGGGGGTGGGGATTTCCTTTTTCACAGCAGCCCCGCAACCAAGGGATGCTCAGGTCTACAGCCCCTGCGACCGGATTGAATCACCCCTTGACCGCCCCCAGCTGGATGCCGCTAATGAACCAGCGCTGGCACAATACGAAAACGACGATCATCGGGATCAGCATTAGCACCGAGCCGGCGCAGATCAGACCGTAGTCATTATTGTACAGATCCGACAATTTGGCCAAACCCACCGGCAATACCATCATCGAATCCGACTCGCTCATGATCAACGGCCAGACAAAAGCGCGCCAGTTGCCCAGGAAGGTGAAAATAGCCAGGGCCCCCAGCGCCGGCTTGGCCAGGGGCAGGACCACGTGCCGGAAGACGCCCCAGGTGGAACAGCCGTCGATATAGGCCGCCTCTTCGATCTCGCCGGATATGGCCAGCAGGAATTGCCTGAGCATGAAAGTCCCGTAGGCACTAAAGCAGCCCGGCGCGATCAGGGCGAAATAACTATCCAGGCCCACCGGATGCCCCAGATACTGCCGTCCCAGGTAGAGGAAGCCGCTGAAAAAATCTGTACCGAAAGACCAGTTGAGCCAGTCTGGAATTTTCTTCATCAGCACGAATTGGGGAATCATCAGCACATCGCTGGGGATCATCATGGTGGCCAGATAGGCCAGGAAAATGGCGTTGCGCCCGCGGAAATTCAAACGGGCAAAAGCGAAAGCGGCCAGCACACTGGTGGTCACCTGGACAGCGGTCACGGTAGAGGCGATAAACAAGGAATTACCGTAGTAACGCACAAAGGCGAAGGCCTCGACCACGCCGGTATAATTGCGCAGGGTCCAGCGCGGCGGTATCCACCCCAGGGTAACATCGACATTGTATTTGAACGAAGTCAACACAGTCCACACCAGCGGTATGGTCAACAGCCCCAACAATACCAGTAGTAGGGCGTAGATACCCACTAGAGAGCGGTATTGGGCGATCCCCCCGGTCTTAGCCTGGCTCATCTTAGACGGCCTCCATTTTTTTGCCGCCGTAGCGCCAGTTGATCAGGGTCGCCACGAATATGAGGACGAATAATACCATGGAAATAGTAGCGGCGTAGCCAATCTCCAACTGTTCATAGGCCTGGGTGTAGATATAGTAACTGATGGTTGTCGTAGAGCCCCCCGGTCCCCCTCCGGTCATGATATAGGCGGCCTCAAAGCCGCCTTGCAGGCCTCCGATAATGCTGGTGACTAGGATGAAAAAGGAGGTCGGAGCCAACTGGGGAATGGTGATATGGCGCAATCGAGCCCACCAGTTGGCCCCATCGATCTCGGCCGCCTCATAGAGCTCGGGCGGAATATTCTGCAAACCGGCCAGATAGAGGATCATATTGAAACCGCCCACACTGGCCCAGACAAATACGATAATGAGGGCTGGCTTGGCCCATTTTATATCGATTAACCAACCCGGCAATAAAGCCACGGCATCGGCGCCTTGAATGCCAAAAATATGGTAGATCTCCCACAAGAAAGCATTGATTATGCCGACGTTGGGCTCAAAGGTCAACAGCATTTTCCACACCATATAGATGGCGATGCCGCTGCACAGATGAGGGATAAAGAAAAAAGTACGGAAGAAGATGCGCCCGGGAATCTCGCGGTTGAGCAATACCGCCAGCACCAGCGAACCAGCCATGGCCAGGGGGATATTGAGCATGAGGAAAAGGGTATTGGCCAGGTATTGCCAGAAATAAGGGTCCAGTGCCCGCCATTCCCCATCGACCCGCTCAAACCCCAGCAAGTCGACAAAATTGGCAAAGCCGATAAAGTCTGGAGTGCCCGAGGCCAATTGGTAACGGTACAGGCTCATGCCCGCCGCCACCAATACCGGCCCCAGAGTGAAGAGGGTAAATCCAACTAGATTGGGCAGTAAAAAGAGGGCGGCGGCTCGGCCCTGATTTTTCATAACCCCTCCTCCTGGGCGTAGATGCGGTCTAGATAGTCGTTAGTCACCCGGTGGGCATTGGCCAGGGCCGTCTCGACCGATTCGCGCCCGGTCAGGGCCCCATCGAGGGCGTCGAGCATGCGGCGGTACAGATCTTCCCACCACAGCTCTTGGGGGAAAAGATGGACATCGTATTCCATCGACTCGACGAAAGTCTCTTCGGCCCAGGGCGTCTCTTCCTGGATGAAGGACTGTCGCGATACCGAGCGCTGTGGCGGCATATCACTGCCCAATTGGGCCATTTCCGCCGTCGCCTCGGCCGAAACCATATGCTTGACCACGTCCCAGGCCACTTCGGGTTGCTTGCTGTCCTTCCAGATGCAGAAACCGACGCTGGCGTAGCGCGTCTTGCGCCCGGCCGGGCCCTTGGGGAATAGCACCGTATCCCACTCGAAGCGATCCAGATCCTTGTACTGGCCAATGCGCCAGGGGCCCGAAATATCGACGGCGATGCGCCCGGCCTCAAAGGTGAAAGTGCTCATTGGCGCGTCGGTGCGGACGCCGGGGCGCGGCGGGCTGACCTGGTGTTTGAAGAACAGATCGACGTAGAATTGCACCGCTTCCTGCACCACCGGGTCATCCAGATTGGAGACGTAGCGGTCCCCTTCCAGGCGGAGGAACTTACCGCCGCCGCTCCAGACGTAATTGGCAATATCGTAGGGCGAAACGCCGTATATATCGGCCAGGCCGTCCTGGTCGCTGTCCACCGTCAGGCGCCGGGCTTTGTCCAGCATCTCCTCCCAGGTCCAATCGGCGGAGGGGTATTCGACACCGTACTGGTCGAAGAGCTGCTTATTGTAGAAACAGGTGATGGTACTGCCCTTGACCGGGATCCCGTAGAGCTGGCCGTGGTAGCTATAGGCCTGCAGCCCCACCGGATAGAAATCGTCTACCGGCAAGCCGTCGCGGCGCACCAACTCGTCCAATGGCAGCAACTGGCCCGTGCTGGCCACCTGGCTCATCTGCCGCCAGTGCAAAATGCAGACATCGGGGGCGTGGCCCGCGTCCATACCGGTGAGCAATTTCTGCACCACATTGCGCCCGGGCATTACTTCCAGGCGGAAGCGGACCTCTGGATGGGCTTTGCGGTACTGGTCGGCGATGCGGCGGTAGAGCTTGGCCTCCTGGGGCGAGCCGTAGACCCAGACCGTGAGCATCTCCTCGGACGGGTACCAATCGACGGCTCGCACCCCGATCAGGCCCAAAAGGATAATGGCGGCAGCGCCAATGAAACGGCCGTACGGCATAGTGGATTCTCCTTCCGTCCGGTTAGGCCGGTGCGGCGAAAGTTTTTTCTATGAGGGGCTTCTGCAATTCGTAAATGCCGCTACCGCCGCGGTCTCCCGCCGGCATGCGGGTGCGCGTGACCAGGGCGCAATGGCGAAATTCGTAGGTTATATCGCCGCGCAGGATCTGCCCGTTGAAAGTATCCCAGTCGCCCACCCCGCCCAGAGGCCAGGCGTCGACGGCGGCGTATTGGTACAATAGCAGCCGCCGGGATTGGCCCGAGACATTGGCCGCCGATCCGTGCAAGGTGCTGGTGTGATGAATGGAAATGGCCCCGGCGGGCATGGCCAAAGGAACCGCCTTTACCAGATCGATACCGTCGCGTTCGGGGCTGATGGCACCAATGAAATAGCCGTCTTGGTGGTGGTCCAAAATAGGCCCTCGGTGGGAACCGGGCACCACCAACATGCAGCCGTTGTCCATGGTGGCTGTATCCAGGGCCAAGCCCACAGCGCACAGGTCGTCGTTGGTATGGGGGTAGTGAGCGAAATCCTGGTGCCACTCGACCGCGCTGCCGCCCGTCCCCGGTTTCATATTGAGCTTATTGCCCTGGGCCCGAATCGCCGGCCCGATCAGAGACTCCAGGCAATCGAGAATACGAGAATCGCGCATAATCTGGTCGAAAAATGGATGGTAGTCCACCGGATTGATCATCCGCCGTACCTTGGGTTCGGCGGCACTGTGACCCGGTTCCAGATCGAAATGGCCGCCCTGCTGGGTCACCCGGCGCGATTGTTCGACGAAATCGTCGACAATGCCCTGAGCCCGCCCAACTTCGGCCGAACTGAGCACATCTTCCACCACCAGATAACCCTGCTGCTGGTAAAAATATACTTGGTCCTGGCTGAGCATGGCAGAGAGTCTTTCCCTTAAGAAAACTGGACAGGTCCCAAACTCAAGACCTGTCCAGTTGATTAAATCAGCCTACAAATCGGCCTACAAAGCTATTCTATACTAGAATTGGGCTTTGATATGGCCCCAGCTATGGGCTTCGACCGAGGTATTGGCCGGTCCCCAGACGATATCGGGATCTGCCGGAGCGATCAGCAGATCCATATCGGCGTGGCAGCAACCTTCGACCTGAGTGCCCCACTGGCCAATGCGATTATCGCCTTCGCCTTCGCCACCGTCTACTTCATTGACGATGATGCCGATGTGAATGGTCTCGCCTTCGGACAGATCGTGGATATTGACCTGGTCCTGGGTCGCCTCTTCACTCTTGGGCATGCTGGAGATGGGCTGGATCGCGACCTCGTAGATATAGGTGCTCTCGCCAAACTCTTCACCCTCGAAACCATAGGCCACGGTGAACCACTGCGAACCGCTGGTCAACCACGGAATATTGCGGTTGGGGCGCAGCCATTCAAAGGTACCTTCAACTTCGGGGAAAGCGAACTTGTAGGAAAAGCTGGTTGCCGTCTCGCCGGCGTTGTGCTGGTCGCGGGTTTCGTGCAACGCGTTGACGTCGACCTCCCAGCTGTCATCCCAGAAGAACTTGCCCGGATCCTGGCGTATGACTACGTGGATATCGTCAAAGACGCGGCTGGTGACGTAGATCTGGTTATTGGTCTCGTTCCAACCGGCCAGATGGCGCATATTGAGCGAACTGGCGTCCAATTCCTCAATGCCGGCGGCTTCGGCGAAGCCGTCCAGGGAGTTGAGGCGGTCGTTCTGGATACCGTAGATTTCGACCGGAATGGCGCTCCAATCGCTATCGTCACCGTCGATAACGGGCTGGTTGCCATCGGGGAACTGGACGGCTACAAAGAGGCCATTATCGTGGGCCTGGGCCGAGAACGCGCAGGCCAGAATGGCGATCAAAGCAATGATCGACTTTTTCATCGGATAAACTCCTTAAGCGAAAATGAATGGATTATAGCTTCAACTCGGCTTGGCAAAAGGGTTGCTAGACGAGTTTTTAACCGCACGATTCTATACCCTCCTTTCTCGATGCAAAGCGATCAGACTGGCTAAATAGGTCCGCTCGCGGGGTTAAGCCGGTTTTATTCCAAGCCGGCGAAAATAGTGATAAAGGCCTGGGTACCGGTGCTGGCCTCAACTTGCTTGAAGTCTTTGCGCTCGACCGACATACCGACCAACGCCTTTATCTGGTACCCCTGGTAGGCCGATGTATTGCTGAACTGCACGGCCCCCAATAGCGAACTGAAATCATTGGCGTCTTCGTCCATATCGTTGAATAGGACGTATTCAGTACCGGCCTGCATAGTAGTCACTTTGAGCAAGGGCAGATGGAGGATGAGGGAGAATAACTCCGTCAGTGAAGTGCGTCCCTCCTGGGTGAACAAATCGCGACTCTGCCGCAGGTATTCGCTTTTCCAGCGCGGCTCGAGCCACAGCCTGCCCAAATCATACCGATAACTGGCCTTATTGATGATGCCGAGAAAAAAATCGTTTTCACCCAGGTTAAAATTTCGCCTTTTTCCCTTGTCCATCAACTGCCTAAAGAGTACATAATTGACCTTATTGGTAACATGCCAAGTGTTGGTCTTCAGGCTATGGCCGATAAAAGACTGGTTGACGAAGGTATCGCGCGCCAGCAGAGGGTCCTCCAGGCGCGTCAAGCTGCCGCCGCGCAACGTATTATTCGGGGCCCATTGCAGCAGCGGGTTCGGAATATCGTCCTCAACGATCTTGCCCATTTGGAAAAGGCGCAGGTTGCCGTAGCGGGGGGAAAAGTCGTCATAGGTAGCCACGACGTACGTGCTGTTGTTCTGCTGTTCCGAGGAAATCAACTCTTCGCGCAGCGCCCCTGCCATAAGGCGCAGCTTGGAGCTCAGGTGCACCCCGCCGTAGACGTTGTAGCCCTTGTGGTCTTTGCGGTAGGGGTAATCGGGCTCTTCGTCGTTTTCGTACTGATCGACCCAAAAATTGTTGTTCATATCCATGCCGTAGAGGAACTCCGGTCGATCGACGGCAAAACGCAAAAAAGGCTCTTCGTAGTCGGGCACGTTGTTGATTTTTACCCGGTTGTCGTTCTGGTTCAGGTCCGGCTGAAAGTCGTTGTTCTGGTCCCAACCGGGAAACACCTGCAAATCGGGGGTCGACCAATCGGCTCTGAACGTATCCGGGATGCGGTCCTGGTCGTCGTTGTCCTCCACCAATTCGACCAAGCTGGTCTGGGCGGACGTATTGGCGGAGATGGGGACGCCGGTCCCGGACGCGGCTCCAGCGGAATAGTCGATTACCCCGGAAGCATTGGTGACGAAAGATTGAGTATTGTAGAAAGGATCCATCGAATAGGCTTCGCCCAACAGGAAGAATGGATAGGCCTCTTTTGACAGATTTATCATCCAGGCCGGCGCTTTCCGCTTGCCACCGATACCCGAGGTTGCCTTGTGCGATTCCTCCTGCACATTGGGGTATTTGCGATAACTCCAGCTCAAATCGTATTCGGCGTACAGATCCAGGCCCCAGACTTCGGAGATCTTCAAGGTCCCGCCCAGGATACTGGTTGAAGTCGGCAGACCATAATCAAAGCTGACCGTGCGCAGGTTGGTGATGTCCTGTATATTGCCCTCGGCCCGCTCGATCAGCAGCAAGACCGGTTCACCGCTGCTGTTGGTCTGCCGGTCGGAGCTCATCCAAATCTGGTAATCGTTGGCCAGCACCAGTTGGAATTCAACCCCCACGATATCGGTCTGGTCGCCCTTGGCCTGATTGACGAATACCGGATCGTTAAAATCGTAGGTGAGGCTGATCTGCACATTGCCGTTGGCGGCGATAAAACCCTGCTCGACAACGCCGCCCTCGACGACCGGCTCGAAGCGCAGGTCGCTGCCCCGGTCGGTCCGGCCGTCGCGGTACGTAATGACAATATCCGAGCCGGCCGGAAAATAAGCGGCGCCACCCGTCCCGTCTGCCGGCGAGTCATCGCGCAATACCACCTGGACAGAGGAAATGGTCTGATTCTGGGCGGTGGTCAGGCCACCGCGCAACTGGTTTTCCACCAAGTCCGTGGAAAGGGTATTGGCCTGGTGCGAATTGACCGTATGCGCCCCCAATTCGACGAAATCGCCAATTTGGGCCGTCAGCCGCCCCCCGAACAGGGTGGTATTATTGGTCTGGGGAATTTCCACGCCTTGGGTACCGCGCGGGCCGGTGAACCGCGAGAATACCATTGTGCCTTCGTATTTGTCGGTAGCTACGTCAAACTGGACCCCGTCCATGCGAGGTTTGGAAAAACTCATCGGGGTCAACGTAGAACGCAGGTTTGAGCCGATGGTCAACGCATAGTGATACTGGCCCTTGTGGTCACCAGCTATCACCAGTTCGGAGAACCACTGATTGAAGCGGTTGGCCTTAAAGAGGACATTGCCGAATCCCTGGTTGCTGGTCTGGCTGCTGTTGAAGATCAACCACCCCTGGGTAACGCGATTGCCGTAGAGATCGTAGAAATAGTCGCCTTCAATAGAAGGATCGACATAACGCCGGAAGGGTTGGCGGGCGTAATTGGTGTACTCCCACTGGCGCCAGCGGTGTTCATCAAATAATTCCTGCGGTATAAACCAACGCCGCACCGCGGGATCGACGGCCCCCATCAGGACACTGGGTCCCTGAGGGGCATAGTTGACTGTCGACTTTTTCTGTTCGCCCAAACGAGAACCATAGTCGATCTGACCGGCCACGGGTCCCACAAAGGTGAACAGGCCGCCCAGAAACAACAGCGAGAAAAGTATATGACGTTCCGGTCTATACATAAACTCCTACCTTGAAATCCCCTATTCCCGCTCCTTGGCGGCCCGGTCTCAATAAGCTACCGAAATTGCTCCCGATGACACTTTGCTGCCACCGTCCACCTCCAATTCCACCTGGTAGACGTAAATTCCGGGCCTGACCAGTGCTCCCTGGTCGTCCAGCCCTTGCCACGACAGAGCGAAACTGCCGCTCAAGGTCGTGGTCTGGTCCAGCTGGCGCACCATGCTACCGCTCAGGTCAAAAATCCTCACCGTTACTTGACTAAGGTCTTCTACATTGCGCACGTCGTACAGGAGTTCGATCTGGTCGTTGGCGCCGTCTCCGTTGGGCGTTAACACCGGCGACGAGAGCTGGACGCTGCTGATCAAGTCGCCGCCCATGGGCGTGCGCACCGCCAGCACATCCCCGCCGAAGCGGAATGTGGCGTTGCCCGGTTTTATCTGTTGCTTGAGATTGGGTTCGGCGCTGTCGTACACCCAGCCGGTAAACTCCGTGCCGAAACGCAATACTTTGGCGTCGAAATTCACCTCGATGCGCTTCTCGTTGTCCCGCGGCGCCTGCAGCGGATCAAAGGACAATACGATTCGGTCATCCTGGATCTCGGGCGGAAAGCGCTCCTTCATTTCGCTGCCATCCACCAGGACCGAGTGCACGGCCTGGACCCGGGTTTGAGTGAAGATCTCGAGGCGGTCGAACCCCTTGTCCCCCGTTCCCAAAAGCGGCCGGACGACGTAGTTGAAGGTCTGGGGCTCGAAATTCTCGGTCTCGAGGGGCCAAATCTCGCCAAAGACCTCCTGCGCGGCCGGCTCTTCGGCAAAGAGCAAGGTCATATTGTCGATTCTGGGCGCCACCTCCCGGTTGCCTCTGAAAACGACCTGGAACTGCAGGTAGCGGGTGGGACTGGGCGACTGCAGCACGACCCCGTCGGTCCAATCGAAATCCGGCTGGTTCGCATCCCGCAGACCGGCGTCAAAATCGTAGGGCGGCGACCAAGTGCCCCAGTTGTCCCGGTCGTACACCTGTCGCAGCTGGCTGAAGAGCCCGGCGTTGTAGGCCGCTTGGTAATCCTCCCTGCTCACCGGCTCAAAATCACCAGTGCTGCCCACCCTCCAGAAATGGTTGGGCTGCGGCGTATTGCCGGTGCGGGTGCGCAGACGAACCTCGGTGCCCTCGGGACGTTCCCCTTCCCAGCGGATCTTGCTCCAGGCCACCGGACGGCCAAAATCCAGAATGGGGCTGGTATAGCTGGTGCGACCGACGAAGCCCTCTCCGTAGATTTCGAATTCGGCGATCTCCCAATCGCGCTCGGCATTGATCGGCCGGATGGCGATCCAGTGTAGATCTTCGGTGGGGAAATTCAGGTCCACTTCTATGTCCAGGTTTTCCTCGTTGCGCTTGAGTATATCGAAGCCGGGATCGTTGTTCGAGGTCAAGGAACGGTTTATATCCCTGTACCAACGCTTGCCGGGGGCCCGCTCGCCCGGAAAGGAGACGAAGGGAGCCGTATCGTCGGCGACCCCAATTTCGTACCACTGCAAGTAATTCTCCTCGAAGCCTGGCCGCGGAAAAAAGCGAATGCGGTTGATCGGCAGTTCGGCCCCCAAATTGACCACTAAATTCTTGACGTAACCTATATTGAGCCCTTGCAGCCGCGGCGAGAGTTCCACCCGCTTCAGGACCGCGGTATCGGAATCGCCGTCGATCATTACCTGCAATTCCTTGGCCGCCTCGCGAGAGTAGCCAGTCGAGACACTGGAATTGAGGTGCCCCTTGCGCTCTGCCAGAGAGAGCGAAAGATTATCCGCCGGATCAATCCACACCGGCCCGATGCCGTTATTGGCAAAATCGATCATGGTATCTATGCCGGCATCCTCGGTGCTAATGCCGACCGGCAAGGTAGACAGAACATTGCCGGAGCCATCGACTATCACATAGTTCGTTTCGCCTTCGGTAAGCAGGCTTTGCCATGAGATCCCGTCGCCCCCCAGGCGAAATTCCGACCGCCCCCAGGCGGCCCCACAAAGACCGATGACCAGCATTCCCAACAATATGCGCTGCAGCATGACCTCATCTCCTTTTGCGGCCCTGCGGCCGATTAATAAGCCACCCCAAAAGTCCGCACACTCGCACTCGAACGCGCATCGCCCTCCACTTCGACCTGGATCAAATACAAGCCGGGTGGCACTATGCCGCCTTGTCCATCCGTCCCGTCCCAACCTAACTCTGCGAGGCGATCGACATCATAGACCCCGTTGGCTCCATCCAGTTCGGCGAGCCGGCGCACAAGGCGGCCCCCCACATCAAAAATATCGACTTTAATGCGGGCGCTGCCGACTACCGCGAGGATTTCATAGCGAATCGACAGGCGATCATTGGCCCCGTCTCCATTGGGGGTAATAACTGGGGTATCGAGGGCAAAGTTGCCCACTAGGCTGCCCGAATTCACCCCGGGGCTGAGTACGGTCACATCCGATTTGAAAGCTATATCCTCTTCGCCCAGTTGGGTGGCGTCCCCGGAAATGACCCCCTGGAAAGCGTCTTCTGCCGCCAACAGGGCACGTCCTTCAAAGGTCGTGCTGAAGGACAGGACCCGACTGACGAAGTGAATCTTAATCACCGAGTCGTGTTCTTGGACCCGCGGAAAACGCACGGCAAAGCCCTGATCGTTGATGAAGGCTATCTCGACTTCGCCCTCTGTGGTAGCCCGGTCCTGGGTGGCGAACGTGTGGTCCAACAATATCTGGCCGCCACTGCCTGTGACCTCGATTCTTTCGATGCGACTTACCCGGTTGCCCGTATTCAATTCGAAGGTGTCAAACCCCTGGATCTGGCCGCTCTCCATCTCCGTGCGCAGGGCGTAGACAAAGGGAATGTCGGTAGCCGCCGGCACTTCGCGTGGAAAAATCTCGCCGACCAGGGCGTCAGCCAGGGGGGGTGAAGTAAAGTCAAAGGCCAATTGGTTCAGAACGTAGCTGGCTTCTAGGTCGCTGCTGAGGAAATCGACGCGGAATTGGATATAGCGGCGGGGCCCCGGCGAAAGGATAGGCGTGCCGGCCTCGCTGGTTCCATCGGCGAGCGAATAGGGCGGGCTCAACGGGCTCCAGTTTTCCAGGTCGTCCCGCACCGAACCTCGCTCCCAGACGTCGGACTGGCCGCCCGTTACCGGCAGGCTCAAGTATTCGCGGCGCTCCAGCGGCTGGCTGGGGTCATCCACCGAAGCGGAGATCTCGGCGGCATCCTGCAAACCGACCCGCTTGCGGGTATAGGCCAACGGCGTTGGATCGCTGCCACTGCGCGAGCGGATCTGCATGTCCACCTGGTCGGCCTCCCCTACCAATTCCTGGATCCAGCGCAACTGGCCCCAATTGGCCGGCGACCCCATATCAATGACGGGGGATAAATAACGCGCCGTGGGAAAGAAACCTTCGCCGAAAACCTGTATTTTCTCAATCTCGAAAGGAATTGAAGAAGTGGCCCGCAGGCGCAGAAAGCGCAGCAGGCGGGGCGGGTCGATATCGACCACGGTCACCGCCTCGGCGTTATTGGTGCGGCCCTCGTAAAAATCCCAGATCGGATTGCCGGCTTGAGTCAGGATCACGCCGTCGTTGATGTGCACTTCGAAATTCTTGAGGAAATCCCCCTGGAAGGGGGTGGTAGGAGACGGAAATAGGGTATTGCGCGGAAAAAAACGAATTTGGTTGACCCCAAACCTCCCGCCCAGATCCAGTACCAGCAGCGTACCCAGAACAAAATTGCCCTTGCGCTCAAAGGCGCGGCCATTGGCCTGCGCCGTAGTCAGCTGTTCCAAGGCGATATCCAGCTGGGCATCGTTTATATCGAAGACAGTGGGGGCTGTCAGGCTGCCGCCACGACTGAAAATCTCAGTGGTCAAGTTCTGGCCCTCTCCCACCGTTCCGGGGAGAATACTGCCGGGAAATTCTCCGTTGTCAAAATCGATGAGGTCGGCAGGGGTATTGCCCACTTCCGTGACATTGGGGTCGAGCGTCGTGCGATATTCGGGATCCTGGGTCTCCACAGCAACGCCGACGGCCACGTCCCCTTCCCAACTGATCTGACCATCTTGGCCGATCGTCAACACTTCCCGCGCTTGCGTGCAAACAGGCAAGGCCAACCCCGCCAACCCGCACCAAATAAGCAATTTCCTTGTCATTCTCCCAATTCCCCGAATTGTCTCATGACCGAGTCCAGATTCTCTTCGACCGATTGTCTTATTTCCGCCCGCTTTTTTTCGATCTGATAGGTTTCATAAGCGCCTTCCGCTTCAGCATTGAGCCCCAGGCGAAAGTATAGCTTGCTGAGAAAAAAATACGTTTGATAGTTTTCCGGATCGAGGTCCCGCAGATTCTCGAACACTGTCAGGGCCTCCGCGTAGCGCCCATCCACCGCCAGCAATCGCCCCAACCCCCAAAGAACAGGGCGATTGTCAGGTTCCACCGCCAGGGCTGCGCCCAATAACTCTTCGGCCTCTTCTCGATCACCGCGCTCGGCCAGAAGGGCTGCCGCCCGCCAATGGGCCTCTATGCCCCATTGGGCATGCAATCCCAGTTGTCTATAGGCTCCAAGGGCCTCCTCTTTAAAGCCTTCCGATTCGTATAAGCGGGCCAGGTTATAGAGGACTCGGCCGCTGTCGGGGTGCGCGACCGACATGGCCTCATACGCCCGCAGGGCCCCAGGAGAATCGCCAGCCATTAGCAGGGCGTCTCCCAAGCGCCCCAAAAAGAGATTTTCGGTATCATCCCGACTCAAAATTTCGTACATCTGGGCGGCCCGGCGCGGCCTCTCGGCCTGCAGATAAATTCGGGCCAGTTTAACCTTGCTTTCTCTGTCGGCCGGCTGCAGGCGCACGACTTGCTCGTAATGTTTTAACGACCGGTTGAAATCACGATCTGCCTCATAGAGGCGGGCCAGGGCGCCATGGGCGGCAGGGGCCGTCCCATGGGCTACAGCCCGTTCGTATTCCCGCGTGGCGTTAGCTTTCATATCAAGTTGCTCAAAAGCCTGACCGCGCCAATAGAGCTGGTTGGCGACAGCCTGTATAGGACCGCTTCCAGCATTGCACAGGAAGGCCAAGACGATCAATGCCCCCCCTCGCAACACCAATCTCCTGCGTTGGTCCCAGAATTTGCATAGGCCGATACAGGCCAGGGCCGCAATGACCAACAGTAGCGGTGCGGTGCAACTGCGTCCCTCCGCACCACCCCCTTGCAACAAGGCCCCGGCTACCGCGGCTACCGTTCCCCATAGCAAGAGAGATTGGCGAATGGGCCTCTGGCTTTGCCGCCCCAAACTCCATAGGCCCATCAAGGCCAACGGGCCCACCAACCCGAAAGGGAAAGCGATGAACCTGTGCCAGAGTAGTATCGACGCTGCCGGTGCCTGTTGCACAGTCAGATAGGGATCGCCCTGGCTGTGCAATTCGCTGCCGTGCCAAAAAAGGTATAGGCCCTGCGGCCACTGGGCTGGATCGGGTCTGGTTGCAGCGGCCAACTGCGCCCAATCGCCCGCCAACCACGCGCCCGGCAAATAGCTGGCCAGAAAGCCGGCCAGAAAGCCGGCCAATAGCCATGCCCCGGCACTGCCCCCCCGCTCGCGCCCTATTGTCCGCCAGCCGACTATAGCCAGTCCCAAGCCCAGCCAAAAACCGCCCAAACCGCCGGCCAGACCCAGTAGAAGCCCGGCTGCTAATGGCCGGCATCTGTCGGCGCCCAAGCAGGCAAGTCCCCCTAAAATACAGGTACCCGTCCACACCGCCGGGCTCAACTGCCCCTCCCAATAGAAGGATGGGACGTAAAAAACCGCCCATAGACCGGCTATCAATCCCACCTGAGATCCGAAGGCCTTCCGACTTATTTGCCAGACCAGCACGCAGTTGACTGCACCAATACCGACCTGGACCGACTTGAGGGCAAGATAACCCGAAAAGACCCAATCGCGCGCCATGGCCAGAGCGAACCCGTAGAGTGGGCCAAACGGAGAAAGGGCGGCAGTCGACACGGCCCGGTCGGCCAGAACTTCTAACTGCCCTACCGGCACGGCAAATAACGGACTGTAGGACATCTGCCAAAGGCATAAGCCACGCCACGCCAAAGCCGCAAAAAAAAGGCCCGGGCCGACCCCCAATGGGTTGAGTGATTTGTGCGCCGACTTCAAGAGGTCGTGGTTTCATGGCCGAGAGCCGGAAAATTAATTCAAACCTGCGTAAATGGTGATGAAGGACTGACTAGTGGTCCGCGATTTCAGTCCCTTGAAGTCCTTGCGCTCCAACGAGAATCCGGCCAGAGCCCGCAGCCTGTATCCCAGGTAGGCGGACTCGTTGTTGAATTGGATGGCTCCGGTCACAGAGTTGAAATCGTTCAAATCCTCATCCATATCGTTGTGGATCAAGTATTCGATTCCGGCCTGCAACCCCGTTACCCGTAATAAGGACGTTTCTATAAGGGCCGAGAACAGCTCCGACAGCGTTGTCTGGCTCTCCAAAGTGAAGAGCCCGCGGCTTTGTTTGCGGAATTCGCTCTTCCATCTAGGTTCCAGGACGAAGCGCCCAACCTGTTGTCGGTAGCTCAATTTATTTATCGCGCCGAAAAAGAAATCTCTTTTATCGAGATTGAATTCGGCGCGCTTCTCCTTGTCCATCAGCTGGTTGAAAAGAACGTAATTGGCCTTGCTGCTAAGAGAGAATCCGCCCCACCGCAGGCGGTGCCCGACAAAGGACTGGTTGATAAAGGTATCGCGGGCCAGGAGCGGATCCTCGACCTTGGTCAATTCACCGCCCAACAAGGTGTTATCAGGGGCCCACTGCAGCAGGTCGTCAGGAATGTCGTCCTCTACCTTTTTGTTGGTCTGAAAGATGCGCAGACGACCGTAGCGCGGCGAATCCATATCAAAGGTCATCATGCCGTATAGACTGTTGTTCTCCTGATCCGAGGATATCAACTGCTCCCGCAACAGGCCGACCGTGACACGTAGACCGGGCACGACGTCGGCGCCGCCGTATATATTCAAGCCCTGATGGTCCTTGCCGTAGGGATAATCCGGTAGTTCGTCGTTTTCAAACTGGTCTACCCAGAAGTTGTTGTTCATATCGGACCCGAAGAGAAACTCTGGCCGGTCAGAATTATAGCGCAGGAAGGCTTCGTCGTAATCGGGGGTGGTATTGGACCGGACCGAATTGTCGTTTTGGTTGATATCGGGCACGAAGTCATTGTTCTGGTCCCATCCCGGAAAGACCTGGGAATCCCCTGGCAACCAGTCAAAGCGGACCGTATCGGGAAAGCGATCGTGGTCGTCGTTGTCATCGACCAGTTCGACGATACCCCGCCGTTCGCTGTCGTATTCGATGCCGCCGGCCCCTTGGGAGATAAAGGTCCGGGTATTGTAGTGCGGGTCCATGCTATAGGCTTCGCCGAACAGGAACCAGGGGGCGGCTTTCCTGGATATATTCACCATCCACGCCGGAGCCCGCCGCAATGCGCTGGTACCGGAAGAGGTCTTGTGGGTCTCCCTGCCCGGGTTGGGGTATTTGCGGTAGTTCCAGTTGAGATCGTATTCGCCGTAAAAATCGAACCCCTTCAGATCGCGTACTTCCAGCGTTGTACCAAAAATGTGGGTCGCCGTGGGCAAACCGTAATCGAAACTGAGGGTCTGCAGATTGGTGATATCCTTGACATTGCCCTCGGCTTGGGAAACCAGCAATAGAATGGGCTGTCCGTCTCGGTTAGTTTGCTGGTCGGAGGTCATCCAGATCTGGTAATCGTTGCCCACCGACAGGCGGAATTCGACCTTGATGATTTCCTCTTTGGGCTGGCTGGCTCGATCGACGAAGGCGGGGCTGTTGAAATCGTATAATAGCCGGATCTCCTCGGTGCCGTTGGCCGCCAAAAAACCCTGCTCGACGAACCCCCCTTCTACCACCGGCTCAAAGCGGATATCCTTGCCCGAGTCAGTCTCGCCGTCGCGGTAGGTTATGAGAACGTCCGAGCCGGCCGGAAAGAAAGCCGCACCGCCAATCCCATCCTCGGGTGAATCATCCCGCAGCACCAGTTGGACGAAACTAACGGTCTTATTCTGTCCCACGGTAAGAGCGCCGGCGAAGGGATTACCCGCCAGTTTGTCGGACAGCGTATTGGACTGGTGCGCGTTGATGGTATGGAAACCGAGTTCGGCGAACTCGCCCAATTGGAAACCGAGGCGGCCCCCGAGCAAGGTGGTATTATTGGTTCGGGGCACTTCCAGTTCATTGGTACCCGACCCGCCCGAACTGCTAATGCGGGAATAGATCAGGGTCGCCTCGTAGCGGTCCGTGCTCAAATCGAACTGCACGCCGTCAAAGCGGGGTTTGGAGAATATCATGGGGCTCAACACCGAGCGCAATTGGCTGCTCACGGTCAGGGAATAGTAGTATTGGCCCTGCTGGTCAGCCGCCACCACCACATCGGAGAACCACTGACTGAAACGATCGGATTTAAACAGGGTATTGCCGAACTGCTGGGGCCGATTCTGGGCGTTGTTGAAGATCAGCCAGCCCCGGGTGACGAAATTGCCGTAAAGGTCATAGAAGTAATCACCTTCTAGACTGGTCTCGACATAACGCTGGTACGGCTGGCGGGCGTAATTGGTGTACTCCCACTGGCGCCATTGGTATTCTTTGTACAGCTCCTGAGGCACGTACCACCGGCGCTTGGCCGGCTCAAGGACCCCGAGCATGACCCCCGGCCCTTGCGGGGCGTAACTCGTCTCGGTTCCATATTGGACGCCCAGTCGGGAGCCGTATTCCGTCTGGGCGTTGCCCGGCTCGGCCGCCAAGCCTCCCAACAACGCCACCAGGAGACCACAAAACCTTATGGATATCGGTCTCAAACGTCCCTCCCTATCAATGTGCTGACATTCATTTCCGAGCTATTTTTCGCCAAACGGGCTCAATAAACAACCCCGACCAGGCGGGATTCTTGCTGCCCTTCTGCATCCGTTGCATCAATTCCGACATCAATCTGGACTATATACAGACCGGGCGGCACCAGCCCGCCGTGGTCATCCCGGCCATCCCATTCGAACTGCTGGGTGCCGCCTAAAACGCTCTCCTCTATGGTCCGCACGAGTCGGCCGTCCAGACTGTAAAAATGGATCGCGGCGGGCCGGGCGGCGTGTACTTTAAACACCGAGAAAGAAATGCCCATCCTATCGTTGACCGAATCGCCGTTGGGCGTGAAGGGGTTGGGGGCGATCTGCACCTGGTCCACCACCTGGCGGCCCCCTAAGGCCTGTATCGCCAGGTTATTGCCGGGCCCAGCGGCCGTCACATCCCCTCCCTGGGCTTCCTGCCAAACCCCCTCTGAAGTACTGTTGCGCACGGCGACCTTGACATTGGCGCCGCGGAGAAAAATACGCGAACCAAAACGCAAGCGGACCAGTTCGCCTTGGCCGACCACGGCTCCCTGGACGGAGCTGGACAGACGATTGTATTGATCGAGTGTCAGTGTATCGCCATTGGCATTGTAAAAGGATTCCTCCCCCAGGGCAGTGACGATGCGAAAATAGCGTATTGGCCCCTGCTCGGCAGGCTCTAATAACTCGTAATCTGCTCGGCCTATTTCCTCGAGTCCACCGCTTTCATCGACCAACTGGTAATAATTAATCGCGCCCTGTTCTTCGAGAGGCAACTGCGAATAGGCCGTGATGGACAATAACTGACCGTCTACGGACGTGGGCACTTGGTCTCCGGATTCGAGCCTGCGGAAATACAACCGGTCCCCCTCCTCCTGGCTCTGCAAGGTTTGCGGGAAACGCACCCAAACGGAGTCCCCTTGGTCGCGCATCACCTCAACCACTTCACCGTCTATATTGGCCAGTCCAGTTCCCTGGACGACATCGTAGACCTTGCCCGGCTGTTGGCGCTGAAATCCTTCATCAGTACCCACCGCCACATCCAGCAAAGCCATGTCCCAACGGGGCTCGGCCCACAGCAATAATTCGTCGAAACCGAGATTGCGCGAGGCGAAAGGTTGTTCTAGGAAACCCGGACTTACAAAAACCTCGAAAGTATCCAGGATCCCGGCCATGGTCTCCGCCGGCCATAATTCGGCCTGCAACTGTTGGACAACGGGCGCATGCATCTGCACCGTAATCCGTTCAAGGGCCGGCGCCGCATCGCGGGTATTGCTCACCAAGCGGGCCTGAACTTGCATATAGCGTCTCAGGCTGGGCGAGGTCACAGCGGCCCCCGAGGCGCCGTATTTCCGGCTCCAAGGGCTCCAATCCGGCCCCAGTGCCAACGTGGTGTCAGTCTCCCCTTTCAAAAAGCCGGGCAGTTTATCGTATTCTTTCTGGGTCTGTTCCTCGCCGCTGTTTTTAAAGTATTTGACTATCTGGAAGAGCTGGTTTCCGGTGCGGGTGCGGATTTCGACCTCGGTCCCGGGCGGGGTATCGGCTACCCACTCGATCGCACCGAGGTTGAATTGCCCGTCCATTTCAACCAGGTCGGACTCAATCACCACTTCGGCGGCCGGCCCCTCGGAGAAAATCTGCACTTCCGTGATCCACGGCCAGAAATTGTCGATACTGGCGCCGACATTATCGACATTGGCGTTGACGAAGGTGGTCAACTCGAGAAAGCGCAGCTTGATCGGCGACTCAACCACGTCGTTGATGGTTGTGAAAAAACCATTGTCGACATTCTTCTCGCGCTCGGGCGGGCTGACGGTTTGCCATACTAGCTCGCCCTGGGCATCGCGGGCGCCCGATGAACCGCGCATGAGATAGCCGCGCATCCCCGCGGCGAAATAACGGATTTGGTTCAGCCAAATCGAACCGCCCAGATCGATGATCAGTATATTGTTGTCCGGTTTTTCCGGATCCCGCGCCGCGTGCTGGTAGCGGGTCGCCCCGTCCCCGTCGAAGGCGGCGATCGGGGCGGCATTCGAGAATGTATGACTGATAGAGCCCCCATCCTGCGCCAATCCAAGGCTCAAGTTGTCGCCCATGGCCCAGGCGCTTACCTCGGCCAGCCGGGGCAGTTCCCGCCGGTAGTAAATCCGCCGCCCCTGCCTTTCCGGTTCCAGCGCAAGATAGGTGGCCTCGCCCACCGGTTCCTCGCGTCCGCTCAAATCCTGGACGAAATACTCGATGTCCCCACGCTCGCCCACGGCAAGAGCCTGCCACTGTTCTTCGGTTATTTGCTCAGCCCTGCCATGGCGTGAATCGGTGATTACTATCCGAATAGTCTCGGCTTTGCGGCCCGTCCATTCGGCATTGCTTTCATTGGCGACAATATTGGTCTGGTGCCGTCCTGTTGCAACACCTCCCCTGGAAAACCGTTTCCCCTCCACGAGTACGTCGGCCGAGGGCAGATCTTGGCTCACGGAGCCGCTTTCGAAGACGAAGATACGCTGTTCGGTATTGGGGGATTCGAAGGGAGTGAAACGAGAGAAACGAAGATTGCCCTCCTCGAACTGCCCCGGCGTCTGCCGCTCGCTCAACAGCAGGATAAACCGGAGAAATGGATCGCCCAATTCTTGGTCGACAAATTGTAGCCGCAGCCTCTCTAGGGGGACAACCCGGGCCAGATCGACCTCGATCCACCATTGGCTAATGGGGTCTTCGGGATCCGGTTCCCAGAAGGTCGTCGGGTCGCCGTCGAAAATATTGTTGGCCAACTGCGGATTGGACCCCACCCGGCTTATACCAGGACGCACGGCATAGTCGAAGATGGGATCACCCTGGGTATCGAGCAGGATCTCGCCCTGGTCATTGCGCCGCGCCGCACTGTCGATGGTGGCGATCCTTGCATCCTTACTGAAAATTTCCAAGGGCCGTCTGAAGCTGGTATCGGCCAGCACGTTATAGACGGTACGGAAGGTGCGCGGGGCAGCCCGGCCAAGACTGTCGATATGGGCCAGATTCGCCGGTATACTCCAATTTTCCCAATGCCGGCGTCCCTCGACAACAATCTGGTCGCCGACGATACTATGGCCTGTTTGGGAGCTGACTTCGAGAGAGCCAACCACCAGCAGCACAAAAATAGAAAGGGCCCTTGTCCCCGTACTGCAACCTGGTATTTTGTCGACCATTTTCTAGGTTCCCTCACTCTGCATGAGACGATCCGGATAGACGACCACCCGATCCGCATATTTTTCCCGCAAGCCGGTTATGAATTGGGCAACCTGTTCGTTTTCCCGTTGCTTCTTCAACAGCGCCTCGACCCGGCCTCGAGCTTCTGCGAAAGACTCGTGATGGGCTTCCATATGCTGCAATACCTGAAAGACCGCGTAATGTCCTGGCTCTACTTCGATGGGCCCGGCCCATTCCCCTTCGCCCAGCGCAAAGGCCGCTTCCACCAACTTGGGATAACGCGCCTTGAGCACAGAATTCAGAGTCAGTTCCCCGCTCCTGGGCTTGCCGTAGGTCTCCGCATCGCGACGCACCAGCAGTTGACCGATAGGTGTGCCTTCCTCCATCTGCCGGCGAAAATCCTCGGCTAGGGCCGGGGTAGCGGCCGTCAGCTGGCGAATTTTTACTTGAGGTATGGTCTTAAAGCGCTCTTTATTGGCTCCATAATACACTTTTACAGCCTCACCATCCAGTTCGCCCTGTACCCTGGTTTTTTTATTCATTAATTGGGTCAACAATACTTTCTTCTTTTGGTGGGCGTACCAATCAGAAAATTCGGCCTCCTGGTCCCACCCTCGTCCCCTGGCCTCCCGGGCAAAAAGAAGCGGCCTGAGCAAGGTTTCCCCAAACATTTCTATTGCAGCGCTGCTATCGGGTAGCGGCCCCGCCAGACCGTAATGCCGCAATAAAGGCACCGCCTGTTCGAGAGAAAGGGCGCCGCCGTCGAAACTGTATAGGGCTTGTCCATTGAAATCCGGCGTCCACCCCAATGCCTTCAGGGGGCGGCCCTGCAGGCGATCCAACAACTGTTGCAACCCGTCTGGATGGAGGCGAGCCGCCGATTTCCGTTGCAACAGCTCCAACTCTTCTCGGTTCCTGGCCTTCCACTGTTTTTTCCGCACCAGCCGCACGACTTCCTCGTAATAATCCTCAAAGGGTGGCGTGCGCTCTTCGGTAAAACGGAAGATCTGCCAGCCGCGGCTCAACCGCACCGGTTCGGCTACCTGCCCTTGGGGCAACGAAAAGAAAACTCGCGGAGGAATGCGAAAACGACGCTGCGCCTCGGGATGATTAAACCACCCCACCAGGCCATCCCCTTCTGCAATAGCGTCGTTGGGGGCGAAAGGCCCAATCAGCTCGCCAAAAGGCCGACCTGCTCGCAACTGGCTTAGGACTTTGTCCCGATCTTCATCGGTGCGCACCAATATGCGGCTCAACAAGCGCTCTTTATTGAGCTGGCTTTCGACAAACTCTTGCTGCAAGTCTTTCTCGGTGATCTCCACCCTGGGACTTATCACCCGAGTCTGGTATATTTCGGCCAGCCGGCGACGAGCCAAAAAGGCCAGTTCGCCGGCGACTTCCGGCTCTTCGTGCAATCGGAGTGCAGCCGCCTCCAATAGAAGCAATTCCCGGTTTACCATCGACTGCAAATAATCGAGCTGCCCGTCTGGGGATGCACCGGGAATATTATCGACGAAATGAAGGAAATCGGCGTGCGTCAGTTCGATATCGCCGACACGCGCCACAACCGTTTCTTTGTCACTGCACCCGCTTAAACCCAGGAGCAGACAAAACACCGACACAAAAGCGAACAACCGAGACTGTCTCAACACTATAGGACGGTTCATTTACCACTCTGACGACAAGAACCAAGGAGGGTCTTCGCCGGATATATTACCCGTAAAGCAACACGTTGTTTTGGTTATTAATTCCACTAGAATTCAACCCCACACTGGACTTGTCGGAATTTTACAAGCTTGTCGAATATAACATAAAGCCTCTCTGGGCGCCAAAAAAAAAACAGACAACTCCTTTGGGCTTGTATTGGGCAAAATAAAACCGTTCAGTACATGCGAATCCGATTGCCCGTCATACCCGTGAAACTATCGATAATTAGCCATATACCCCCGACGACGAATTGGCCCATTATCATCCCCAGAAAAAACCACCGCGTTACCCGGTAGCCGGTGGGACCGGTGTATTTGATGACCGCAATCTTGACCAGCCAAGCCAAGAAAATACTGAACCAGACACTGTTGAGGATCCAGGTGCCACCGACGACGAAACCAATGGGATGCAACGGCCACCACAGCCAAAAATGCCGCGCCAGCATCAGCCCCCCCATCATCGCCGCCCCCAACCCGGTCCATCCCCATCCCGGCCAATGGGGCCCGACGGGATTCTCGATGAAGCGGCTGGCAAATTTGAAGGGCTCCTGGGCGAACCAGGAAAAATACTGCTGGTGCAGATTGAGGCCGCCGTATTTATATCCCAGTTTTAACGTCATGATAATGGACCCCAACAATCCGATTGCCAGAGCCAGCCCCAAGAAAACGAGGCTCCGTCGCCGGTTGCGCACCTGACCGTGCAAAAGGCGCAACCCATTGGCGCAGGGGGCCATCATGAATACGAGTAAATCTCCGGCCCAGGCCATTGTATAACCCATCCCCAGCATGCCCGCCGGGCCCAGCGCCGTAGATCCGACTCCGGAGACGACAAACCCGGCCCCGGTCAACCCTTCCACCGCCGAGGAAAGCCCGGCCTCGACAATCACCCGGGTCAGAGCCAGGAAAATGACGAATTGACCAAAGAGGAATAGCGCTACCGCCCAGGGCGGCATGCCCGAACGCCATAGCCAGAGCGCCATGACCACCAGGCCGCCCAGCAACCCCAATAAGGCCCCGCGGTAGGATATTAATTCGCCGTCATCGGAGCGTTCCCGGTGTCCCCAGGCCTGTTGCCAGACTTGCCGCAAGTGCGATCTGGCACTCCACAGCCCCAATAGCACCAAGACGATCATGGCGCCCATGCCCTGGTGGCTCAACATGCCGGTAGTGGCACCGGTATGGCCGAAACGCCCCAGGGATTCGGCGCTATAGATACCTAGAATAGAACAGATGGCCTCTTGTCCTTTGGCCAGCAAATAAAAAAACCACAGACTGAAGGATATGCCGGTATTGATGAGATAGGCCAACCCCATCATCAGGTAATTGAGGCGAATATTGATGGTCACTGTATTGCGGGCTACTTGGAAAGCCAGATTGAGGTCGAACTGGCCGATAGATTCGTAGTAGCGGGACAACGCGTTGATACTGTTAAAAATGAAAGGCACGGCAAACCCGTACCACATGACCGGATTTTTCAAGAACACCGGCAGCCGGCTGCTCTGCTCCTCTTCGCCGATCATACCCAGGGGCACTTGCATGAGCGGATATAATAACCGCTCGTGTTCCATCCACTGGCGGCGCAACAGGACCATGCCGCACAGCAGGACGACATAGAAGGCGCCCATGAAAAGCACCCACCAGCCTACCGACTCGATCCAGGCCATCCAGGGCAGGGATTCGCCCTGGGGCAAACCTTCATAAAACAGCTTGATCGCCGCCTGGTCATGGGGCATGATCCAGGAGGGGATATAGGGAATCAGTTCTTCAGCCCAATTATTCTCCAGGGTGGAGTAATAAGAGACCGAAGACATAATGGCCAGGGCCACCCCGGTGAAACCGCGCGAAGGGATCGCCGTGGCCAGCATCATGCCAACGGTAATGAGCAGCAGTTCAGCGCGGTTGAAACGCCATCTTTTGTTGAGCAACCCCAGGCAGGGCTGGATTAGGACCAGTAAACCAAAGAGGAGGAAAAACGCCGCCGGCGTCGAGGAACTCAGCCCCAGCCGGGTCCCCTGGACGACGAATTCACCGTAGGGCAATCCCACGGCAATGACGCCGCACAGGCAGAGTCCGGCCAATAAGGCGGGCAGACGAATACCGCTGGAGGGCTGGATAGACACGAATCGGTCAGCCTTTCAAAGACCGGTCTAAGCCGACCTACTTGAGCAGTTGCATTTTGCCGACCTGGACCTGTCCGTCCAGGATCACTTCGGCAAAATAAACCCCGGAGGCCACCGGCAAACCGGCCTCGTTACGGCCGTCCCAAGGGATGCGGTACTGGCCCCCCTGCTGGAAGGCCTCGACCAATTCCCGCACCAACTGCCCCTGGGCGCCGTAGACCCGCAGACTTACCCGGCCGGGCCCGGGCAAGTGGTAGACGATGGTGGTGGAAGCATTGAAGGGATTGGGATAATTCCCTTCCAGGGCAAAACTGTCGGGGGCCTGGCCGCTCTCCACAACAGCCGTATCGCTCGGGCGCCCAGGTAGGGCCACTTCCCACAGGACCCCGTTGCCATCGAATTCGAGCACGTAGATCTTATTGCCCTGCATCACCGCATCGACAGGACTGGTGAAACCCTCAACCAGGCGCGTCACCTGGGCCGTATAGCCACTGCCGTCGGCGGCTTTGCGCAAATCCAGATGCAATAGATCCTCCCCTGGATCGCCGAAAGGGGTGTACTTGCGCAGGTCGGCGTCGTTCTGGCTCAGGCAAAAGCCGTCGCCGGCCCATTCGTCCGCCAGGGCGAAATCGAGATCAAATACGATCCCCAAAGGCGAACTGTGGGGCGTGAAGGTGCTGATGGTCACTCCTTCGTCGCTGGCGTCCTTGATCAGGCCGTCGGCCGGATCCCTGAATTTATCGGCATCGGGTCCAAGATTGACCACCGGATCGACAAAAGTCGCACCGGCGGGGACCAGGGGAAAATCGGGGTCGTTGTGGAAGGTGCCCTCCATATTGATCCCCTCTACGAGCAGGTTGTCGGAATCGGGGGGATCGAAATCGGCGAAGCGCTGCGGGTTATCGTAGGCGCCGATGCGCCAGGGAAAGCCGTAGTGGCCGCCCTCGCGGATCCAGTTCAATTCCTCGGGATTATCGCGCGTGTCCGAATTTTCGGCGGCGAACGGATCGCCGTTGGGCGCGAAGGCCATGTCGAAACTGTTGCGTACCCCATCGACGTACAGATAGGGCCGCAGGCCTTCCTCGTCGTTGGGCAACAACAGGTCCTCGGTATCTATCGGCAAGCGGAAAATCGCCGACGTAATGGGGTGTTCCCGGCCCTCCCGCTGTTCTTCGCCGTGGTCGGTGCGCGAGCCGCTGTTGACCAGCAGGAAGCCCCCGTCCGGCGTTATTTCAATAGCGTTGAAAAGGTGGTCGCGACCGCCGCTTTGACGGTAGGGCTCGGTCTCGGCAACCGTCGACCAGACCCGTTCCCCGTCGACCATTTTGCCCCGTACGATGACCCCGACATTGTGGCCGTCGCGGATCGGGTTGCCCACCAAATAGAACGTGCCGTCCTCCCCCACTGTAAAACCGGTGGCCGTCCGCACACCGTGGTCGGGCCAGGCGTGGAGTTGCTCACTAATCCCGCTTTCGACATCGACGGCATAGATCAAGCCGTTAATCCCCATATAGAAGACCTCGCCGGTAGCTGGATTCTGGGCGATGCGTATATATAAACCCAACCTCCAATACCTGCCGGATCTCAATATCCGCTCGCAACGCCCGTGGTTGGGCTTGGACCAGGCCGACGCCCAACCACGACACAACCAGCAAAACAGGACATATTTTAACCATCGTTATTGACTCCTGAATGGGATTTTTCGGCAAAAGCAATCTTCATTTAACCAATTCCATTTCCCCCGTTATAGCAAAGCCGCCCGTTCCGGTCCTGTAGAGATATACCCAGCGGAACGCTCTTCGGCATCCCATTGGACCAGATGCCCGTCTGCCGGGAGGCAATGCACATGACCCGGGTTGCCACAGATTTCAAGCGGCTCAAGGAGCATCCGCCAACAAACTCCCCAGGGCCTTTATCTCCCTAAGCCGCGAGGGATGACGCAATTTTTGGATTGCCCCTTTCTTAATCTGGCGCACTCGTTCCCGCGTTATGTCCATTAATGCGCCTATCTCCTCCAGCGTCATAGCCTTGGAGCCATCGAGCCCGAAATAGAGATGGATAATCCGCCGTTCGCGATATTCAAGGCGGTTGAGTACTCGACTTAATAGACGCTGGGCGCTGTCCCGGAGCACAGGAGCATCCGGAGCTTCCTGGTTGGTATCGGCCAGAGTCCTAAGCCGATTGGACTCATCGTAATCCCCGTCTGTCTGATCTAGTGAATAGGGTCTGGCTCCACTGAGCAAAATCTGGTGCACTTCGCCGATGGGTACCTGCAGGCTTGCGGCGATCTCTTCTAAGGCTGGTTGGTCTGCCCGTTCGCTGTTGAGGCTTTGGGCAGCCCGAGCAATTTTGTTCAGCAATCGAATCCTATTGCCAGGCAAATGCACCGTGCGGACATCCTCGGCCAGAGCCTGCAGGATGGCCTGTTTAACCCACCAAACAGCATAAGAGATGAATTTCACGCCTCGATCGGCATCGAAGTGGTCGGCAGCAGTCATCATCCCTAGATTACCGGCACTTATCAACTCGGTCAGTGATAGGCCGCGGTGCTGGTATTTCTGGGCGATACTGACAACAAAGGGAAGATTGGCCTCAACCAATTCAGCACGGGCAACCTCATCTCCTTGCATGACGAGACGGCCCAATTCCTGTTCTTTGGAGCGTTCTAGGCCCTTGCTCGTTGGTATCTCGTTGAGATAGGCTTGAAGGTTCTGGTCACCCTTATCCCAAGTACCGTCATTCATGGCCTATTTTACCCATTTCCTTCATGGCCTATTTTACCCGTTTAAGGGGTAGATATTGACAAAGTGTATTCCCCGTCATCTACCGGGTTCGACTGAGTTCACAGCCATACACCAGAATGGCAACACAAGGTAGTCATAAAATTTCGCTTTGGGCAAGCAGATTAAGTGGAAGTAAGCAGATTAAGTGAAATATGCAGGCGCTATTTTATAAGGACGAGTTGCCTCGTCTCCTGGTGGGTCCCGGCAGTGAGTCGGTATATATATACCCCACTGCTGACGGCAATTCCTCCGTCCGTGCGTCCGTCCCACTGCAGCCGATAACGCCCGGGCCCCTGCGGTGCGTCTACCAGCGTCCGTATTTTCTGCCCCAGGGCGTCGTATACATTCAATTCGACGGGCACAAAACCATCGATCCGATATTCGATCGTGGTATGGGGATTGAAGGGGTTGGGGTAGTTCTGCAAAAGCGCCGAATCCTCGGGCAGCCCATCGGCCGCTTGTTCCACGGCCGTCATCGCATTGAGCCGCGTTTCCCACGCCGGGTATTCATCCTCGAGGAGTTTTTGCGGCCATCCCCCATACCAGGCGTAGCCGTTCCGCCGTTCATAGCCAATATCGGCCAGCGCCGACTTTGGCACCCCGTCGCGATCGGCGAAAACGGGCTGGTTCGTCCCAATATCGTAGAATCTGGCCCACAGCGGCGGAGCCAGCGGATCCTCCACCACCACCCGGTTCAAACCGTCCGGCCCTTCTTCGTCCTCCTCCTGCACCACGCGGATACCTGCCAGCCTCGCCCGCTTGAACCACTCGACCGACGCCTCCACAGCTTGCACTATCTCCGGCGACGGGCTGTCAATGCTCATCAGCAGCCGGACGATACCGACGGATTCGCTTCCACTCAAGGTGGCCAGTTCGTAACTACGGGCTGATCGCGGGCGGAAATCGACTTCGTCGTGTTGGGCGCACCAGGCGGTCAGCGTATCGTTGACCACGATTTGGCACTGCAGGATGCAGGCAATACCGCGCTCGAATGCATCCCCTGCCGCATTGCGGCGGGCCTCGTCGACAAAGGCGTAACCCTCTTCTGTGGCGACTTGGCGAACAAATTCCAGGAGACGGACCATGGCATTATCGTTGAAGGTGATATGCCGGTGATAGTCGTTGCCCGACGGGTAGCGCTGCGGCCAACCGCCGTTGGGGTATTGTCCTTGGAAAACGTAGTCGAGGCCCAGATCAAATGCAGTTTGATAGACGATATCGTTGGTGGCAGCGTGCATAAGGGCGAGGAAACGCAATTCGTCGGTGGTCGCCCCGTTGTCGTACGTCGGATCGAGGTCCCGTCGATCGCCCTCGTACTGGTTTGCGCTGGTATCCACATTCTTTGGCCAGCCGCCCAGCTCGCTTTGGAAGGAAAGGATATTAGCGGCGATCTGTCGGGCTTCCTCTTCGAGAAACCAGGCGGCTGGCTTGTCGAGGTAATCTTTCGGGTCGGCTGTTGCAGATCCGACTGCCAGCCACGTCGCCAGCATAGCGAGTAGGTATATGCGAAGCATGATCAATCCTCAATTCTAACCCGGTATAGGGAGGTAAAATCGTCAACGATCAGAATTTATTGAGCCACGCCGGATGAATTGTGCCAATTTGGCGAAGAGATCCTCGTGAATAAAGCGCGTATTTACGTTCTCGTAGACGCGAATGGGGCGGTAGCGCCCGCTGTGGCGATAGTGCATTTGCTGGTCAAAGGTCGGAGCGGGACGCCACGACCACTGGCCGCATTCGGGGTCCATGATGATGCCGATACATGGGGAATCGCCCAGGGAGCGGTATTCCATGGCGGGGCGTCTCTTGGCGTTGTGCTCTAGCAGCTGCTCGACAAGATACTTACCGATCTCGCCCTGGGGATATACTTTCTCGATCAGCTCGGCATAGGAGACGCTCATCGTCCGGTAGACAGTTCTGGGCACCTGCCACATCTCTACACTCGATTTCATCACCACATTGGCGGCGTGGATATCGTTTGACAGGTTGTATTCGCCGCCGCCGCTGGGCCAGGAATTCCCTCCAATCCATATCACGCGCACGCCGCGTTCCTGGATCGCCGGCTCTAGTAGCAGCGCCGACGCCATATCCGTGAGCGGTCCGTAGAAGGCAACATAAAGCGGTCTTTCGTCGTCCTTCATCGCCTCCTCGATGATCAGACGGGCTCCGGGCGAATCGGCCGGCGTCGATTCGTCGGGTATGGCAAGAGGCGCGCCGTCTTCCACCCGCACCGCCCCTTCCAGATCCATCAAACGCAGGAGTTTCACGGTTTCGTCGTGGCTTTCCTGCAGGCTCGTGGGCGTTTTGCGCGTCCCATAGTGGGCCGGAATAATACCGTGAAGATCGAACGACGGCGTCAGCACCGCGTGGACGATGGCATATTGGTCGTCGGCCTCGTTCTTGGCATCTGTGTTGACAATGACGCGCTGCTTGGCGTCGGCGGGAAAGGCGACATCAAAAACCGTAAAATCGCTCATGGGTAAGACTCCTAATTATTTGACTGTGCATAAAAAAGCATTTCGGCTTTTCTGCTATCTATCCAATGGTAGCCAGACGCGCATCTGGCCCGTCCCTCGATTGTCCCAGGCATAATAAGGCACCATTTGCAGAGCCACTTGGCTACCGCTGAGGCTCTGCCCACGCTCTCGATACAGGTTTGAGCCCCACGGATCCGGCCGCTTGAGCTTGGCTTTCCCTTCAAGCACCGTCACCCCCCCCAAAAGATCCGGGTCATAACGAGGTTCCAGGCCGTTATCGGCGACAAGCAAAATATCCCCGGCCCCTACCCTTTCGGGTAGGTCGCTGGATTCGATACAATACACCAGAGGGCCCCGCATCACGGCGACCTGATTGCGGTTTTCTTCGACCAGCGGGTGGGCTTCCATCAGCCGGACCCGCATAGGCAAATGCAAGACAACCGAATCCCCAGATTTCCACACATGATCGACCACCTGCAACGATCCTGGTTCAGCCTGGAATACCTTGCCCTGCAACTCAATCGTCGCGCCCTGGGCCCACGCGGGGATTCGCAGGCGCAGGACAAAACCGGGCGGCGCTTCCTCGACGGTGATCTTAATTGCACCAAACCACGGATAGTCCGTCTGCTGTTCCAAAACGACAGGTAACCCATTGATCGCGGTCTGGTAGCGGCTGCTTCCATACAGCACCGCCGTTACGCAATTGTCAGAGATGGCATAACTCCACCGACTTGCCCCTGCCACAGTCCGCACAATATTGGGCGGACAACAAAAACAGCTGATATAGGGTTCGCGCGTCCTCGACCAACGCAGCTCAAAAGGCGCCTGGTCACAGCGTTCGAGCGGATTTGTGTAGAAAAAGTGTTTGCCGTCCAGGCTGATACTCCCTAATCCACTATTGTAGAGGACCTGCTCCACCATGTCGGCGTAGACCGGAAGCCCGGTGGCTGCAAACAAGCGCCAACTCCATAGCGCATAGCCGATATTGGCGCAGGTCTCGCCATAGGCAGTCAAGTTGGGCAGTTGGTAAGGGCGGCCGTACGCCTGGTGGACCCGCGCGATGGTCGATTGTTTCTTGGCCCCGTCCGGTGAAGCCCCGTCGTAAAGGGCTCCACAAGCCCCGGTGATATAGAGCTTCCGACCCGCCACATCCGCCCACACCTTGGCGACCGTAGACAACAAAGCCCCGTCGCCGGTCTCAACGCCAAGATCGGTCAGCCCCGCATAGAGATAATTGGCGCGAACGGCGTGACCAACCGCCTGCTCCTGTTGTTGCACAGGGACCCGTGTCTGATTATCGTCCGTGCCGCCTTCTAACAGGTCCCGCGAAGCCAACCAGGTTTGCGCCAAGGCCAGCCATTTCTGCTCACCGGTCAATCTGTAGAGGTCAATCACCCCCATATAGTGCGAGGGACAAACCGTATGATGCGCAAGCTCGGGGGTCGGTGCAGCAAAAGCCTTGCGCAGGTAATCGCCTGCCCGCCGCGCCACATCGAGCAGTGTCTCCTTGCCGGTAGCCTGATGATGGGCACAAGCCGCCGTCATCAGATGCCCAAAATTGTACATCTCGAAACCCTCAGGATCCTGAAAGGGATGTGCCTCCAGTCCCAGACGGTCGCGGGCAATGATGACGGGTGTGTGCAAATAGCCATCATCGGCCTGAGCCGCACGAATCACTTCGATCACATCGTCGAGAAGGGTATCAAGTTGCTTTTCGTCGGCCTGGGTGAGCACCCAGCTTGCTGCTTCTATCCATTTATACAGATCTCCGTCGTGCCAGCGTGGCCCCCGATGCCGACCTTCTTCGAGGCCTGCCGCGATGCGAAAATTTGCGAAAGCATGGCAGAGCTTATCATCTGCCAGCAAGCCCCACATATTGGGCACCATCGCAGCGCGACAGACCGAAAAACGATCCGCCCAGAATCCGCCCGTCCAACAGACCTCGCCCGCCCCGGCGCTCCGCAAAACTCGCCCGCCCATGTTTTTCAAAACGCCCTCTTCCTTTCTTGCCCTGTATAATCAGGTCAGAGCAATAGGTCCAAATTGCACTGCCGTTCTATCCCCTTAGCAGGTTCTGTTTTGCGCCCTCCAGATCCTGGAAACATCGACGCTCATCTGGTCCTACTTGATCAACAGCATCTTCCGGGTCAACATTCTGCCCCCATAGGAGAGTCGGTAAAAATAGATACCGCTAGCCAAATCCTCGGCGACAAAATCAACTTCGTATTGCCCTGTGGGCCTGACCTCATTGAGCAATTCGGTGACTTTTCTTCCCGTGATATCATATACATCAATCCGAAATTTTGTCTGGTATGGAATAGTAAACGAGATCTTGGTGGAAGGGTTAAAGGGATTCGGATAGTTTTGGCCAAGGACAAATCCATTGGGCCTGGTTTCACCTGTACCTTCAATACTGGTTATGATACCGGCCATCCTGTTCAGATAGATCTCTATATTTGTATAGCCACCTTCACCCAGACCATTTCTGTCTTCAGGATCATCCGGATTCAGGCCATTATCCATTTCCCAGCTATCCGGCATGCCGTCGCGGTCGGTGTCGAAACCCGTGGGGCGATGAATTTCCGGATAGTCCTCCCAACCGCCGGCGTCTTCCTGATTATCTGGTAGGCCAGGACGCCCTGTGACACTGCCCCTGTAAGTGAAAGTGCCACTGCGCGTCTCGTTGATGATGCGGGTGTCGTGCTCGTCGAGCATAGGCCGATTGCAACCCACGTCATCCAGAACATTCTCATAAGCCTCAGCCGCCGAATGCGTTGTCACATAGTGCTCAAAGAAGGGCTCGGGCAGAGTAAGCGGCCAGGGCTGCTCGCCTTGCGGCCTGACTCCAGCAAACGGCGGCAGCGCCCCTTCGGGGCCGTGCCGGCCTTCCATCACATTGCCTTCAACATAATACTGCTGGGGCCCGAAGCCGGGGTTTTCGAATTGAGGGTTGAGTTCCGTGAATGGCCCCCCGGTCGCCGGTCCGGGCTTGTAGTAGTTGCGCACGAAATTGACGTATTGCGCGCCGCCGTCCGTGGTTCGCCCATCCCAATTATAAACCACATTATTGCGAATATCGAGACTGCCGGTATGGGTGCCGCTCGGATCTAAGCCCCCTGCCAGCGACCAATTTCGTCCCTCACAATGTGCCAGTAAATTGTGATGAAAAGAGCCAATATCGCCGCCAATGCTGGCGGCAAAACCGTGTGACGCCCCTTGAGAATATTTATTGTGGCCCGCCACGTGCAAAGGCTCGGAAATCAAGGTCCGTTGCACAGTGATATTGCTGGCGTCCCTCGAACTGAAAGCCTCGTCCTGCGACCAACTAATGGAACAGTGATCGATAATTGAATGGTCGGTGCCAGCCGCCCCCATGCCGCCTAATGTCTTGCTGGTTCCGGCGATTTTGCCAACCCGGACCCGCATATAGCGAATGATAAAGTCCGATCCGCCCAGGCTGCCGAAATCGTAATCGCGCAGACAAATGCCCTTGCCGGGGGCAGTCTGACCGGCGACTGTGCAATAGGGATTCTTCAGGACAAGCCTGCTTTTCAGCTCAATAAGCCCCGAGACATCGAATACAACCGTGCGGGGCCCTTCGGCCTCGACCGCCGCCCGCAGGCTACCCAGCCCGCTGTCGTTGAGATTGGTCACATGGATTACGCGCCCACCTCGGCCTCCCCGCGCAAATCTACCCCAACCTTCGGCGCCGGGGAAGGCAAGCCGGCGAGGGCTAAAGCTCCAGACCTCACCTTGAGTTATTGCACCTTTGGCATCAATTTCGTCGATCCGCCAGTAGTACGTCTCCAGTGCAGAGAGTCCAGTGGCCGTGTACGTGGTATTGGTCTGATTGCCTTGGAATATAGCCCCGGTTACCGGAGTTGCAGCGGTTACAGCTGTTTGGTCGGTCCCAAAGTAGACATCATGGGAGACCGCCACTGCCGAGGCTACCCAGCTTAACGTCGCGTGTCCATTGGATGCTTCGCCTGAAGCTGGATCGTCGTTACTCACATCCACATGCATATCGCCGTTGGCCGGTATAGGCTCTGAGGCCCTGGCCGACGGTTCACCGGGAGCACCTATTTCAAAACCGTTCAGAAAGACATTGTCCATCGACCCATTGTGGGCTGGCGTAAAGCCTATAACCACAGGCGTATCGGCAACGGCATCGACAGTGAAGAATGCATAGCCGCAGGTAGCATCGTTCCTGTTGTCCGTGGTAGGAGTTGCGGTCGTGGCATGCACCCCGTCAACCGTCACAATGCAGTCGCTGGTATCACTGGTATATTCGCTACCTTCAACATCCCAGGTCTTGGACTCACCGTATGGGTTGTTGTGATAGGTGATTATATTGTGGCGCCCTGTTGGCAGGCCGGTGACGGTCATGGTCAAAGCGCCCCCGTTGGGAAACGGCATATCGGCTGATTTGCCGTCGTCCTTCCAATGCGGCCAGATGCCGTCGTAGGAAAGCTTGAAGTCGTGCGTCTGCCCGTCCTTATTGGCGTATTGGCACTTCATGTAGTGGCTTGCATTGGCAGGCGGTGAGATCATATCCAGTCTCACCGTGATCGAGTCGAATGTCTGGGTCTGAGTCGCGCCGCTGTTAATGGGCATGATCCATTGGCTAAAATCCGCCGCATGGCCCTTGGATTGGCCGGTTGTGCTGATATCCACCTTGAGATGTTGGGCGTGAGAAATACCCGCAAATGCGGCCATAAAAAAAACAGATAGGCCAACCACAGGCGCCGCCCAGTTTATGCTTAACATCTCAGGATCAATTTTTCGCATTGAATTCCGTTGCGGCTCACGATCGGGGAAGGCGACAACGCTGCATCCGCTCGGCAAAATCGAGCAGGAATTCACGGCGCCACTGGCTCACCGTCACGGCCCCTATATGATCGCCTTCGGCCAACTCTGGGGCCGGATCGTCCGTCCACCAGTTTGGATATTTAGCGGAGGGGCGCTGCGCGCTTTCGGGCGACGGTAAGAAAGAAGTCAACTCGCCCGTTTTTCCATCGAGCTTAGGGACGTTGCTGTGAATCTTATAGCTATAGCTCTGCACAGCTTTGGGCGAAAAGCGGAAGCGCACTGAGCCTGGGGCGCTGAAATCACCGACCAGCGACTGGTTTTCAATTTGCATTAACGCTTCGGGTTTGGCTGCTATTCCCCCTATCGGTAAAGCCAGTTCAAATACACTGAATTGCTCAATTCGGTCCGCCTTGGTGGTCAGCCGGTTAGACACCGTATGCGGCCGCTCCCATGCCCGCACAAATTGCCCGCCCCACCCCGGCTGCCGCGGATCTTCTGGCGTGCCCTTGAGCAGCCAGGCTACCGAAGGAGTGTCGCCCATCTTAATCGTGCCGCCCAATTGGGTATTGAAAAAATCACCTAGGGCGCCGTGGCCTGCGACGCACTTGGCAACAAAGGCTGAATTGCCCCATTGTCCCGATTGGTTGCCGCCGGTGAACCAACCGCGATAGGCGGCGTTTGTTTCGATGATCCACAGTCCGGGGTGGTGATCGACGATATACTGGTAGGCATCGGGGCTCCACTTCTTATTGGGCCCACCGATCCAATAGACCCGCAGTTTCGGTAGGATATCGGGCCCATCGTGCAACGCCTGGGCCAAATCCTCGATGCGCCCCAAATCAGGACATGCAACGGGCGCGGGTCCTGGCGGCGGGCGCATTGCACCATCCATTCCGACCCCTCGGTCGGTTGTCGCACCCCCGCATAGGGAGCCACCTCGGTTTCGCCTTGCTTGGTGAGTGCGCGCAAACTCTCGGGCTCCGGATAGCGGCCGGCGTAGGTCTGCAGATTTTCGTAGTCGCGCCCATAGCAGTCGATAACCTGGAGAATCTCCTCTTTGCGACCCTGGCCGGCGGGCGACGAAAGCAGGCCTTCTATGTCGAGGATATCGGCGTACAGGAGCAGATGCACCATCGACTGAAAATCGTCGGGATCCATGCCGCCGATATCGGTCGAGACGAGGGCGCGGTAGCGATGGCCGGCAAGCGCGCCGCTGCTGGCTATATCTGCAGTATTGGTTTCTTTCATTTTAAAGTTTCTTTGTAAGGAATTAAGGTGCGACATCAACTATCACGCGCCGATAACGAGTCAACGGCGGCGTGCCGTGATCCGTTACCGCGAGGATAATGTGCATGGTCCCGGTACCCGGCGGCATAACTCTGCTAGTCGGGACGGTAAACCAGGCCGCTGGTCGATCGAAATTCTCTATCTCAAGCGGCTGGCCGGTGCGGGGAGTCGCCATGGCGAAGGTGCCCGCTTCGCCATAATAGAGCCATTCGTAGCTAACGTTATCGCCATCCGGATCGGTAGCCTCGGCGCTGAGCTCGACGCGCTGGCCGGGTCGGGCACTGAGCCGGTCAGCGTGGCCGAGCTTTATGACCGGCGGATGGTTGGCCTGGTTATAGGGCTTGATAGTCCAATCCATCCGGGCGGCAAAATCGTTTTGATACGCTGTGCGCCAACGCCAAATGGTAGCTTTGTTGGCCGTATGCCAATGGCCGTCCACCCCCATTACCTCATCTACCGCGTCGCTCCAAAAAGCCCTGGTTTCTGGCTCGGGAAACCATTTCTGCATGCGCGGTGTATAAAACTCATAACGACCGCCCCAACCACCCCAATTTGGATATTCGAGATCGCTGAGACCGTTGTCGATAAGATTTAGAAACGTGGGTGTATCGCCTTCCATCATGTACTTGGTGTGGGGATACTGCGCCCCCAGCGGCCCTTTGCTACGGACATGCTCGTCTAACCAAGGATTATCCACAATACTGAAATCTGCACCGCCGAAACGCGCCCAGAATTTGTCGCCGCTGATGCCACTCCAAGTAGCGTGATGATAGGCCCCGCCCCCAGCATAGCCGGGGCTGCAAATATAAAAGAGATCGGGGAAATTCTTGCGCAGCCACGGTCCGCTGTCGTCCTGATCAGAAATCGTGTAGACGCGCAGCTTGGCAACCAACCTTTCGACCTGCGCCGGCGAACGGCTATGGCGAACCTTCCAGAGCGCATGGGCAAGAACATTGGGCCCGCCCCATACAAGCACCCAAAGGGGCCGAGGGTCGTCTTTTTCCAGCGCTTGGATCAAGCGCTCAGAACCGGGAGAATCTTTGCCTTCCCCCACCCCGTTCATGCCGTAAACAGGTAGTCCTCCACAGGTAATATCCAGCAGGAACTCGGCTGTCGGATAACCTGGATCATGGAGGAGCAGGTTGTCGTGGACCTCGCCGTAGGCCTCGACAATCTCGCGAATGCGCCAGGCGGCAGTTTTGCTTTTTTGATGGGTAGAGGTGGTGGCCACCAGCCCCTCGACGTCCCATTGATTGCAGTAGGTGAGAAAACGGGTCAGGGATTGCGCGTCGTCGGGCTCATTCTCAATATCGGTGAGCACGAGGATCCGGGGCTTCTCTGTAGCCGAAGGCATATCAGACATAGAGGGTAAACCTTTCCCTTTTCGGTGCTAATCTGAGTTTAAATTGTAAGGGCATGAGTTGGGTGCGCCCATGGCCCGTTATCCCCGCAGGCGAAAGGCCGGTCAAATATCAACGCGCTTTTTTGAGTCACTGCACATTGATGACCACACGGCGATAAGCATAGAGGTTGGGCGAGATTGCACTGGTTCCAGACTCGCATGGTTTCCGTCGCATTGGTTTTAAGGCGGAATTATATATTGACCGATATTGTGACTTTGGTTTTTCTAATATTTTTCACTCTACACACCAGTCCGCGCGCTCCTTGAATTCTTGTTGGAAATCCTTCCGCCACTTGGAGATGCTCAACTTACCCGGTCCATCAATGTAGTGATTCTTATCCCCATCTTTAACGAATTGCCCGCCCCAGCTTTCCTGGGTGGGATCATCGGGGTCGTTGAGACCGCGGTTGGCGCTGACCAGCCACAAAAACGAAGGCGAATCGCCTTCACACACGCCGATAGACCCCATTCCTTCGTGCGGATACACCTGACAAAGAGGGCCGTGGTCATTTCGTATATGCTCGTCGACCCAGGCCAGATCCGACATGGGGTCACGCCCTCCGAACATCCCCTGGTAGGTCTTAGCCGAGTGAATGATGAATAATTGCGGGAACGTATCGCGCAACCAACCGATGGTGCCGTCCTGGGTAGCGATTTGATGGATCCGCAGCTTGCCGAGAAAGGCCTCCAACTGAGCAGGGCTGCGCGTTTTCTGTACCTTCCAGATCGCTTGCGCGACAACACTGCAATCGCCCCAGATGCCGATATATACCGGTCGTGGATCGGGCTTGTCGACGATAGCAATGAGCGCATCCGAAGCCTCGCTGTCTTTGCCTTGGCCAATATTGGCCGTACCCTTTTTGCCCCAGGTACCGCTGAGGCCCTCGAAGGTGACCGAACGCAGATAGTCGGGCGTGGGGTACAGGGAATCGTGCTTTTTCAGGTTCTCATATACATCATCATACCGATCGATTACATCCAATAAGTTTTGTTTTTTGGCTATATTGGCGAAGGTGCCCGATGAGGCTATTAGCGCCTCAACATCGAATTCATTGGCATACAACAGGAAGCGGACAATCGATTGCATATCATCCGGATCGCTCTTCTGATCGTTGGGCGCGTCGCCGCCCTTGACGACACCTATGGGCGGAAAGTCCGTCGTCATAATCACACGCAGTCTGTTGCCAGCTGGGCTCATTTCTTTGGTCCTGGCTCCTGTTTCTGTGGCGGTTTCGGCAGCTACGCCGACGTCAATGCTATAACCACAAAATGGAACTGCTAAAATTGCCATGGTTGCAATGACTATTCGTTGCATGTATTAGTCTCTTCAGTTTTATCGGTGATGCGCCTGGCTACCTACTAACACCGGACCAGCAAACGTCTGTAGCGGGTCAGATTCGGTGTCCCGTCGTCGGTAAGGACCATCAAGATGTGCAGCGTCGTGCCCAAGGCGTCATTGGGCACGACGAAGCTAGCGGTCATCTCGTTCGCGTTGGCGATATCGATATGCCCCGAGTAGGTTCCGGCCTGCGGATAGGACTTCCATCGGCAGGATAGCGCGTCGCCGTCGATATCACTGCTGCCGGTTGCGTCGAGGTCAATGCGCTGTCCGGGCAAGGCGGTGATCTCCAGGGGCCGAAGCGACTTGTCGCCGTTGAGCACGGGCTGGGGAGGATGGTTGGCTTGGCTGAATGGTTTGACGCACCAGTCCATGCGGGCCTGGTAGTCGTTTTGGAAGTGGGACGCCCAGCGACAAATAGTCGCGCCCATGTCCTCGGCCTTGGGATCCGGGTCGATATCAACCCACTGTGTCCCCCCACGAGACGCCCGCTTGAAGCGCCCCCCCCAGCCCCCCCAATCGGGATGCTCCAGGTCACTCAAGCCGTTAGGGATCAGCCCCAGATACGTCTCCGAATCGGCCTCGCCCAACTCGCCTTTGCGGAGCGGACACAAGGCACCCAACGGGCCGTGGTCGAAGCGAACGTGCATATCGAGCCATTCCTGGCTGCGCAGGTTCGGGTCTGCGGAGTATAGAATACCTCCCGTCGAAACGATGTAGGAAATGCCAGGGAAGTTTTCCAAAATCCACAGTCCCCCCGCATCCTGATGGCCCCAGGCGTAGACGCGCAGCTTTGAGACGAACTGCTCAACCTCCTCTTTGCTGCGATCATTGCGCACCCGCCACAGCGCCTGGGCCAATTCGATGGCTCCGCCCCAGACGACACACCACACCGGACGCGAATCGTCCCGATCGACGACATCGATAATGTGCATCGACGCCTCGGTGTCCTTCCCTTCCCCTAGGACCTCATCGAGCGGAAAGTGGGCGTCGGACTTTAGTGCGACGCCTTTGCGGATATCGAAGCCGGCGTTTCGCCCAGTCTTAATTCCCTTCTTAATCATCCCAAGGAGGGCCTCCGTCTCCGGCCAGCCCTGGCTGTGTTGCATGAGATTATCTCTCACCTGACCGTAGGCTTTGACCCATTCGACAATATAGTGCGGCTGTGGTTCGCCGTCGGGCGGACGGTGCGGGTGCTTTGGAAAGATCCGAATGGACGTAGAAAGCAGGCCTTCGATGTCATACTGATCTGCGTATAGCAGAAAACGTGTAAGGGATTGCATATCGTCCACATCGCCGCCAATGTCGGTCAACACGACAACCCGTTGTTTCTCCGTCCGCGTTAATGCTTGCAAGTGTTCCTCCTCAGAGGGTTGGTCCAATGAGAGAATTGCAGTCGAGATAATCGCGAGATCAGCTAAGCCCGATAGCCTTCAAGGTGATGCCTCGCAAGTGTTGATGGTTTATTCGGCCGTTCGCTCCAATACATCGCCATTTCCCAAATGGATGACGGCCTTCCATTCCTGACGCCCTTGGCCAATTTCTACACCACCAAATCGCCAATTACTGGAAAAATTGATGGCGAATGACTCGTCGTACGAAGTGTAGTATAATTCTCCGTTGCGATAAAAATCGACACAGCTGATCGACTCGGGATACAGGCTGGCAAGGCGAATCCAACGTTGTCCCATGTAGGACATTTGCGGCTCAAAGCCTTGGAGGTAATAATGATCCTCCTGGGGCAACGCCTCTACTTCGATACTGATCCCTGCGGCCATGCGGTGGGCGAAGAAGGTATCCTCACCCTTTGTAACCCCCCAGTCAGCAGGCGGCTCTTGCTTGGTCATATTGTTGTAGTAGCCCCACGAAGTGCGCGTCTTATAGGCGACTTCCATATTCCCAATGGCCTGTGAATCCTCGTTACAAACAATAGGCTTGTTCTGGTCCCAACTTTTGACCTCTTGGATCATCCCGTAGTATTTCTGTCGCGTTTGGCCGTTGCCATGAATCAGGATATAATCGCTCGCCTCAGCGACCTCTCGGTTGCGATAACCGCCGCCACCGCTGCAGCCAACGGCCATCCCTCCGGAAGCCTCGCGCGCCAGGTCGATCAGAGAGGCCATTCCTTCGGGCTCACGTATAATCGGATGTTCCCTGAACGAGCCGATATTCATTTCATTGGCGATTTCAATCAGGGCGTTTGTATACCCGCCTTCCTTGAGGAATTTAGAAGCGCCCACGACAGCGTTGCGAACGGCACGTCCGTCCTTGAGACGACGGGCTTGAGAACCGTAAAAATAACTGACAATGACGGCTATCCCCTCTTCGTCGGCCCCTCGTATTAGGGCGTCCATGCGTTCGGCATAGGCGGGATCGAGTTGGGTTCCGTCTTCCCCAAACGGGTTGTTATGGATTGTATCGTTGCCGATGGTGAAGCAGGGCCCTCCCCCTTGAAATCCGACGGTAAAGGCCCGAAGGCCGTAGCTATACCATTCTGGGAGCGCATCGACAAGGGCTTGCGTATTGGCCGCTGGATTCCATTCCGGGTGCCCCCACCTGGCGAAACGGGCGGGGTCTGCCTTATCGTCGAAGATGCCCTGAATGAAACGGGCGTTCATGAGCAACCCATGTGCTTCCGGTTTGCTCGTGCTGATCTCCGAATAAGTCGCCTTACCGTTTATCAGGAAGGATTCGTTTTCGATCGTGATCGTTGTTTTGCCCATTTAGAAAACCCTTCTTTCTAGTGTTTCGGATTTCACTCAAGTCGATGGATCGGGCACCTACTTACGCTGGACCTGGAATCGCTCGATTAGTGGTTGCCCAAACTCGAAGTCATAATAAGTCTTGGTCATCAGAGACAAAGTCGATTTCCTGTATCCGAGATATGCGTCGAGGAAAGCGCGACCTGTTTCTGATTGGGTCTTGATATTGCGCAGAAGATCCGGTAAAGCCATCTTGCCGTCTTCGTATTGCTCGATGCTCGCCTCAATCAGTGATTCCGATGTTTCCAAATGCTCTGCCATCGTCAGTGTGCGGCGTTGGAATTCCTGCAGGTCTTCAATCCCGTTGCGAATATCGATCTCTACTTTTTCTTGGAATTCCTCAATGGCCAGCTCAGACCTGCGCACACTGATCGCGTCTGCAGCAATCAATGTCTTGCGTCGGCCCCAGTCCCATATAGGGATATAGGCTTCGACGGAGACAGAATAGCTGTTGTCATATTGATCCCACAGCTCGTTGAAAACTTCATCCTGCTTTTCCAAACCGTAGGTTAGTTCCAAATCGAGGTGAAAGGAATTTCGCCCTTTGGTATTGTCGAGGTCTATGGTCTCTTTCTTCTTGGCAATTTCCAAGGCGCGAAGTCGCGGGCGAAGTGATAGACCATATCGAATGGCTTCTTCGGTGTTAATCTCAAGGGGTCGGATTTCGATCTCGGGATCCAACGTAACAAGCACATCTTTACTTAGGCGTTTCCAATAAAAAAGTCGTTCCATAGGGGCGGTTGGGTTATCTTGGGTTCCCCCAACCAGGAGAATCGCCCATGGGACTGAGTGAAGCCGAGAAAGTTACCTATATCGAAACGGCACAGGTGCTCAAAGGCAGCGACCGTCGGCAGTTTATGGCCCGGGTGGTCAAGAGTCTGGGTCCGGGAGGGCAGCGTCGGGCCGAAGCGGTGCTGGGTTGGAATCGCCAGACCATCCGCAAAGGGATGCACGAATTGGAGAGCGGCCTTCGGTGCGTGGACGCCTATTGGGCCCGAGGACGCAAACCGGCCGAAGCCCATCTGCCCCACCTGCTGGAAGATATTCAAGCGATTGCGGGGGGGGCAAAGCCAAACCGATCCGACCTTTGAGACCACCCGGCTGTATACGCGCTTGAGTGCGGCCCAGGTCCGCCAGCAACTTATCGAGCAGAAAGGCTACCGGGAGGAGAGCTTGCCGACGGAAGAAACGATCCGGGTGAAACTCAATCACTTGGGCTACCACTTACGCAAGGTGCGCAAGAGCCAGCCGAAAAAAAGATCCCCCAAACCGATGCCATCTTCGATCAGTTAGCCCAGATCCATGCCGAAGCGGCCCAGGATGAGACGGTATTACGCCTGTCATTGGATGCCAAAGCCACCGTGTTGATTGGCCCCTTTTCGAGAGGCGGAAAAGCACGCTTCGAGGTGGCGGCCGCCGATCACGATTTTCACCCAGAGGAGAAGCTAACGCCCTTTGGGATCTTCCTGCCTGATAAGGATGAGCTGAGTCTGTATTTCACCCCCTCTCGGGTGACCAGTGACTTCATCGTGGATTGCCTGGAGGACTTCTGGCGGAAAAATCGGGCGCGCTTCCCCCAGGTCGAAACCTTACTGATCAACCTGGACAATGGACCGGAGAATCACAGTCGGCGCACCCAATTCATGAAGCGGCTCATCGACTTGGTGGATGCCTTTGAGATGACGATTAAGTTGGCCTATTACCCGCCCTATCACAGTAAATACAATCCGATCGAACGGGTCTGGGGAATCCTGGAACAGCACTGGAATGGGCAACTGCTGGATCGAATCGATACGGTCCTCAACTGGGCGCAAACCATGACCTGGAACGGCCAGCATCCGATCGTCCAGTGGGTCGAGAAAACCTATCAGACCGGCCAACGTTTAACCCACAAAGCTATGGCGGCGTTGGAACGGCGATGGGTCCGGTGTCCGGCCTTACCCAAGTGGTTTGTCCACATGGAACCCACGCCGACTTGATGCGGAGTGCTTATTTTTCTGGAAACGCCTAAGTGCTTCAGCACATCTGCAGCTTGCTCTCGAACCTCCTCGTCGACATCACCCAATGCTTCTACCAAAAGGGGCACGACAGTATGAGAAGGGACCTGGATTTCCCCGAGCGCCTCGACCGTCCTTTTTCGCAAATCACTCGAAGGATCGCGCAACGTAATCTCCAAAGCCTCCGGCAGGTCTTTTGATTTAATTTTTGCATCGCCGAGTGAATCCACAGCTTCCATCCGCACGCCCTCTGCTGGATCGTTCAACGTAGCAATCAGAGCGGCGATCGCCTCCGGCGTGTCGGCTCTTAGGTCTCCCAGCCCGTCTGCGGCCTCATAACGCACACCTGCCAGCGAATGTGACAGCGCTTCGATCAGCACGGGAATTGCTTCAGGACCGATATTGCCAATTGCACGAAGGAGGGTTGGCGCGGTGGAATCTGATGCAGACGACAGGATCATATTTAGGTGGGGTATGGCCGAGGGCCCCAATCGTGCCAGCGCCCGTTCGCATTCTCGACGAACAGCTTTCGACTTGTCTTTGAGCCCAATGGCCAAAGCGGTCGCTATTTGGGGGCTAAATATCTTGATCCTTCCAAGCGCCTTAGCCGTTTCCTTGCGGATTGTTCTTGAAGAATCGCTCAGGAGAGGAACTAGACGGCTTGCTGCTTCTTCGCCGTCGCCGATTTTGCCAATCGCCGTTACGGACTTTTGCCGCACTGTTTCGGATGGGTCTGCCAGTTTCTCCAATAGATGTGGGATGGCCGATTGTGCAGTTTTGCCGATATCGCCCAATACAACAGCCGCATCGCGCCGGACCTCTTCTGAAGAATCGTCCAGTGCGTCTGTCAGGATGCTCACCGCCGGTTCACCGACGTCCTTTAGTGTCGCAATAATCCTGCGCTTTATAGGTGCGTCAGCCTTCTTGAAGGCCGTGGCTAGCGCTTTAGTGAATTTCAAATCGGGCTCGCTGGACTGGGCCTCGACGATACAACCTGTATCGGCCAGCCAGATGCACAGCACAAAGGTTGCTACAAATAGACAACGTCGGTTTGATATGATTAGCCGCATAGGTTCCTCGCGATCAAGTCTCGTGTGCCCAGTTCTTGGGACATTTGACCCATTGGTTTTAAGGGCTTAGGGTTTCCCATCAACGATCACACGCCGGTAACAGATCAATGGCGGCGTCCCATCGCTCGATTTGCGAAGCCGGATAGGGCTGCTCCTACAACACCCGCTGCACCGCCTTTTGCCAGCCGGCGTATTTGCTTTCGGCTTCTTGGTGGGACATCTGTGGGGTGTAGGTGGCAACTGGACGGGGCAGCGCCGCGATATCTTCCAACGTGTCGTACAGTCCTGTGGCCAGTCCGCCCGCGAGTGTGGCCCCAAGGGGCGAAATATCCGGGATATCGGAGGCCACCAATTCCAGACCGGACAGATCGGCGGTGAACTGCATCAGCAGGCGGTTGGCCGTGGGGCCCCCGTCTCCCTGTATATTTTGCAGTTCCAGGCCGGCATCCTGGCGCATCATCTCCAGTACATCACGGATCTGGTAGGCGATAGATTCGAGCCCGGCGCGGACGACGTGGGGCTTGCTGCTGTGCGCCGTCAGGCCAATAATGGCGGCCCGTGCCTCGGTATTCCAATAAGGGGCGCTCAGACCGGCAAAAGCCGGCACCAAGTAGACCCCGCCACTGTCCGGCACCGAAAGCGCCAGCTCCTCGCTTTGGGCCGAGTCTTGTATCAGCCCCAATTGGTCCTTGAGCCAGCTGATGGTCGCCGCCGAGTAATTGATCAAGCCTTCGAATGAATAAGTCGCCCGCCCCTGGTACACCCAGGCCAGCGTCGAAACGGCGCCGCTGTCGGTGTAGCGCAGCCGCTGGCCAATATTGAGCAGAATTGAGGAGCCTGTCCCGAAAGTTACCTTGATCTCTCCCGGCTCAAAACAGCGCTGGGCGAACAGCGAGGCCTGTGAGTCGCCCATAACCCCGGCGATGGGCAGTGGACGTTTGAGTGTGCCTTCTAAGTCGGTCTGGCCGAATATGGAAGCGCTTTCGCGCACCTGAGGCAAGGCCTTTGCCGGGACTTCGAATAGCGCACAAAGCCCATCGTCCCAACGCAGGGCATCAATATCGTACAATAATGTGCGGCAGGCATTGGTGTGGTCGGTGGCAAAAACCTGGCCACCGGTCAGGCGGTAGATGAGATAAACGTCTATGGTGCCTAGCAGCGCTTCGTCGGCTTCCAGTTTCGCCTTGATCCCGGCTTGGTTGCGCACCAGCCACGTCAGCTTGGAAGCGGAGAAGTAGGTATCGATTTTCAGCCCGGTTTTGCGCCGCACCTCTTCTTCGTGCCCGGAATCAACCAGTTCTCGGCACAGCGGATCGCCGCGACGACACTGCCAGACGATTGCGTTGTGCAGGGGTTTGCCGCTGTTCTTCTCGAAGGCGACCACCGTTTCGCGTTGGTTGGTCAGGCTCAGGCAGCGCAGCCGGTCCGTTTTATCCGAGTGGCGCTGGAGCAGGCAGCGCAAAACTTCCAGGACATTTTGCCAGATCTCTTCGGCGTCGTGTTCCACCCAGCCCGGCTCAGGGTAGAGCTGCTGGTGCTGGCGCACTTCGCGGTCGAGAGGGCGACCAGCCTCGTCAAAGAGAATGGCCTTGGTTGCGGAGGTACTTTGATCTAGGGCGAGAATATAGTTCATCTCAGGCGCGCTCCAGACTGTACGGGGGGCGTCTCAGCATAAGTTATAGCAGATCCTTCGCCGTTTTGGCCAGCCCTTCTGCGGACAAGCCGTAATGGCCGAAAATTTCCTGCTGCGATCCGGTTATAGTGTATTCGTCAGGGATGCCGGTAATGCGGAACCGACAGGCGATGCCTTCCTGCAGCAGAACAGCGGCGCAAGCCTCGCCCAGGCCGCCGTAGACGCTGTGTTCTTCGACCGTTATCAGGGCCCGGCATTGACTCGCCGCGTCTATAAGAGCCTGGCGGTCCAATGGTTTGATGGTATGCATGCTGAGGACCCGACAGGATACGCCCAGAGGGTCCAGCAACTCGGCCGCTGCCAGCGCCGGGTGTACCGTCTCGCCGGTGGCGATGAAGGCAATGTCGGTCCCTCGCCGCACGCACAGCGCTTTGCCGACTTGGAAAGTCCCTTCTTCTGCGTACAGAGGCGCCATGGGCCGCTTGCCAAAACGCAGGTATATGGGATGCTGCTGGTCGGCTGCCGCCCGAATGGCACTGCGGGTTTCGAAATTGTCGGCTGGGACGACGATGTCGATATTGTTGATGGCCCGCAGTGCGGCCAGGTCGTGTAGGGAGTGGTGGGTCGAACCCAGGGCGCCGTAGCTCACTCCGGCGCTGATGCCGACGACGTTTACCGGATTGTCGGAATAGCAGACATCGTTTTTGATCTGTTCGAGGGCGCGGGCGGTTAAGAAACAGGCCGGTGATACCGCGAAGACTTTTTTGCCCGTCGAGGCCAGGCCGGCGGCGATGCCGACGAGGTTTTGTTCGGCGATTCCAACCTCGACTACCTGACTGGGCAAGGCCTCGGCAAAGGGGCCCAGCTTGGCCGAGCCGCGCGAATCGCTGGTCACGACCGTGATCGAAGGATCCCGGCGGCCCAGTTCTAGAAGCGTTTGCGAAAATACCTCTAGGTTTGCCTGGCCGGTTTGTTGTGCGGGGTGGTTTGCCGCAGTATGGGACGTTGCGCTCATTGGGCGTTGGCCTCCAATAAAGCCAGCACCCCGTCCAGTTCTTCTAGCGCGGCAGCATATTCCCCTGGGTTTGGCACGCCATGGTGCCAACGCCCGACGTTTTCCATGAAGCTGACCCCCTTGCCCTTGATGGTATCGGCGATGAGCAGACTGGGTTTACCGGCCTCAAAAGGAATATCTTGCAGTCGGGCCTCCAGTCCTGGCAGGTCGTGGCCGTCTTGTTGGCGCACGGCCCAGCCGAAGGCTATAAACTTTTCGGCTAAGGGCTCATTGTCGCAGACCTCCCGTGTTGGGCCGGTAATCTGCAGACGGTTGCGGTCGATGATGGCCACCAGATTGTCGAGACCGAAGTGAGAGGCGCTCATGGCGGCTTCCCAGTTGGAACCTTCGGCCAATTCGCCATCACCCAATAGCGTGAAGACCCGATAGGAAGCGTCATCCATCTTGCCTCCCAGGGCCATCCCGACGCAGATGGGCAAGCCGTGCCCCAAGGCGCCGGTATTTTGCTCAATGCCCGCTACTTTGCGGGTGGGGTGGCCAACAAAATGAGAGCGGTAGGCACCCAGTGTTTCCAGGTCTTCTAAGGGGAAAAAACCCTGGTCGGCCAGTACCACATAGAGGGCCTCTATCGAATGTCCTTTGCTCTGGACGTAGCGGTCCCTGTGCGGGTCCGTGAACGTTTCCGGAGAAACCCGTAGGACGCGGTTGTAGAGCACATTGAGCAAGTCTACACAAGACAGGCTGCCACCGGTGTGTCCGGCTCCAGCTTTTTTTATGTACTGCAATAGCTGCCGTCGGTAGTGCAGGGACTTAAGCGTCAGCTGGTTATCTGTCCCTAGGCCCCAGTTGTTTTTTGGTGTGGTTTGGGCAGGCATGGTTTTCAGGCTTCCGACTCGTGGTAGTACACGTCCCAGTCCAAGTAGGTCTCGAATGCCTCCTGCAAGACAGCGCCGGTGTGTGAAGCGTTCATCACAACATGGTGTTCAAATCCTTGGCGGCAGACATAGTGCATGAGCTTTTGTAGCTGGGGAACATGGGCCACGGCGCGGCTGCCAAAGGTTTCCAGCGGATCATCGGTCAGAGAGCCCTCGCCAATATAGGCACGTATGACTCCGGCACTATCGTCGGTGGTCAGTCGGCCATAGGTCAGTGGCGCCGCCGGTGTGCGCCCCTCTAAGGCCCCGTAGGTATTTTCATCGCCCAGCACCGAGCCGAGGATCGGCGCGATGGAGATCTGCACGTCGGGCAAAAAGGACTTGGCCCAGTTGCCGCAGTGGAACAGCACGCATTTGTTTTCGTCGTCGCCGTAGTTGTTGTTCCAATCCACTAGTGCACTGGGCGAATTTGAGGCCAACTGCATGGCGTACATGGTCAAGGTGCCGGTGACGTCGACTTCGCAGGCGCTGGGCATCATATTCTCGCTCATCATACTCATATTGGTGCAGACATTGCAACCGTAGTTGGCTTGCAACGAAGACCAGCATTGGATGGCAGTGGCATCTATCGAGTTCTCCCCCATCCAGTTGTCCAGCACCACGCCCAGACGAGCGATCTGCACCAGTTTCTCGTCTGGCACACCCCCAGTGCCGGCGTAGGCGCCTACCTGTTCCAGTTTGGCGACAACCGACGCGTCTTTGGCCCCCAGCTTTTCGGCCTCGCCGAGAATCTCAGAGAGATCGACTGTGGTGACGCTGATACCTTGGCGTTCGAGGATTTTCTCGCTGTAGCGCACCGTATTGAAGGCCCCTGGGCGAGCACCGACCGCGCCTAGACGCACCTTGCGCAGCCCATTGACAACACGACAGACGGCAACAAAACGCTCCAGGTCTTTTGTGAAAGAAGGGTCCGAAGGCTGGACGACGTGGCGCTGAGTGAGCGAGAAAGGTATGCCGCGCTGCACCAGGTTGTTGCACACCGATATCTTGCCGCAGTAGGCGTCGCGCCGCAGCGCTGGCACCAATTTGTCGAGGTCGTCGGGATACCCCTGAATCAGCACCGGCACATCAAGTCCTGCCAGGCGCAAGGTGTCGGCGACGCCCTTTTCGTCGCCGAAGTTGGGCAGCACCACAAGCACGCCCTCGATTTCGTTCCGATGGCGGCGAAAAAGGTCGGCGCAACGCTGAGCTTCCGCGTAAGTTTCTACGCCTCCGAGTTTGGTTTCGTCCTCATCTAGCAGGACAGCCTGCAGATCCAGCTCTGCGAATAGAGAGGCGATCTCGGTCCGGGCCTGGCTCACCAGATGGTCGGGGAAGATATCCCGGTTGCCGACGATCACTCCTAGGGTAGTTTGGGGCATTGTCTTCTCCTTATGTCTCAGCGTATTTCTTTGGCTCTTTGGTTGACCAAGGTAGCCGCAGTGTATTGATCGGTGATCAGGACATTAATGAGGCCGCCAGCCAGAGCACTGCGTATGGCCTTCCACTTACGCCGGCCGCCGGCGATAGCGACAACCCGCCGCACCCGGCGCAATTGCTCTAGGTCCATCCCAGTGACCCGAGCGTTGAGAGGGCTGTGCACAGGTTGCCCCTCGGCGTCGAAAAATCGCAGCAACATATCGCCGACAGCCCCGCTCTTTTTTAATTGCTTAAGTTCGTCAACAGCGAAGGTATTGCCGCTGCTGGCCAGCAGTGTGGAGGGCTCAATAGCACCGATACCAAGGAGCGCCAGGCTCACTTGGTCAAACATCTCTACCGCGGTGCGCACATACGGATCTTGTTGCAGTAGCTCTAGACTCTCCACTGAACCCACGACTCCAGGTGCTGGCAAAGGGGTGGCTTCGCCTTTAACCAGTGTGGCCAGACGGCCAACCAAACGCGAGGCATGCGCCTCGGCCACCGGGTTGCCAATGCCACCCAGGATCTGCACGATGCGCACCCCTGCGGCTAAGGGCAGCGGGTGCATCGCGTCTACCATTGAGAGGAGTGTCTCGCTCCACGAGGAGATGCCGACGACTTCGTTTTTGGCGATGGTACTTTCCAGATAGAAGGCGGCGGCACTGCCTACACCTCGCAGTATCCCTCGTTCATCCTCGCTTTCGCAGTCGGCAACGATTACTTCTTGCAAGCCGTATGCTGTCTGTAAATTTTCTTCGAGTTGACTGTGAACGCCGCGGGGCACGTGCACGCTGATGCGCACGATCTGCTCTTTTTCGGCTCGTTTGAGCAGACGCGACATCGTGGCTTGGGATAGATTCAAACGGGCGGCAATATCGGCCTGACGCAGTTTTTGTTCGTAGTACATACGCGCAACTTTGGCCATTAGGCGAAGTTCGTCGATACGGGCCATGCGATTCCTGTGAATAAATATTCAACATAGATTTTTTATTCAGACGAATAATACACCAACGCCCATTGAATGTCAAGAACTAGAGGCTCAGTCTGAAAAATAGCGGCGTGGGCCAAGGGCGGGCAAGGCGGCCACTCGCGGACATATCGGTGGATATGCCTGCTAACGGCCAACGCAGGCAGCCCCCTTTGCAGCCGCCCAACGGGATTTTTCAGACTGAGCCTAATAGAACAGGCGAAGTGATGAGGTACTTAGAGGCGGTTTGTCTATTCGACCTGCCAACTAAAGCGATTATTGGCCGGGTCATTGTAATCAATGTAGATCGTCGGGTCCGTCGCGTTGAGGAATTCCTCGAGATTGGTATAGCCGTCCTCATCGAGATCGGCGGGGCCGTCGGCCGGATCGGCCGGGTCGAGTGCGTACTGGGTCTCCCACGTATCGGGCATACCGTCGTGATCGGTATCGGCGGGGGCAGGGGCGCTTTTCAGTTCCGGCCAACCGCCCACATCAGCGGGCGAATCAATAATGCCGGATTTCTTTGTCGAATCGGCTACGTCGTGTTTTTGCTCGTAGGTCGGCCCTTCATAGGTGGCATAGCCGCCACTAGTTTCAGCGACGATACGCGCATCGACGCTATCGCGCTTGGGCAAAGAGGCTCCTACATGCTCAAGAACAGAATTAAAGGCTTCGGCAGCGGTTTGCTGATGAATCGGCATCGACGAAAAAGGTTCGTCCAGCTTTAAGCCTGCCATATAGGTGCTGCCGTGTTTTGGTTGCACGCCGCCATCCCAGTTATTGGCTGTAACGGCCGCGTTGCCGTGCATGACATTATCAGCGACATACCATTGGCCAAAACCAGGGCCCAAATCACGCGATGTAGGATTGACTATACGGTGCCTCACTTCGCCGGTGCTTGTCGCCGGCCCTGGCTTATAATAATTAGCCACCATATTAACAGCGGTAAAATTAAACTGCGGCTTGCCTTGCTGCTCCTTTTCGCCGCCATAGGCACTGTTATAGCCCCAATTGTAGATTACGTTATTGCGAAAATCGGTATAGCCGCTGCCCGAAGCAAAGCGGGGATTGCGGCTGCTGTGGTGCGCCAGCAGGTTGTGGTGGTAGGTACTGTTGTTTGAACCCCATATCCCGCCAAAACCATGCGTCCCCTTAACGTGGTTGGAATGATACAGACTTTCCGAGATTAGGCACCATTGCACCGTTATATTTTCGCAATGGTAAATAGACACCGCCTCATCGATGCTCCAACTAGCCGAAACGTGGTCGACGATTATGTTTTCCTTATACCGGCTCGATATAGCATCGGCATCCTCCCCTGATTCGTCGCCCAATCTCACCCTTATATACCTGACAATTACCTGGCTGGCGTTAATTGAGAGCTGGTATTTCCTAAGGGCAATACCATCACCCGGGGCTGTCTGTCCGGCGATGGTGATATAGGGGTTGGAGATTTTCAATGCACTTTCAAGGGTTATGGTGCCCGACACCCGGAAGACGACTGTCCTTGGCCCCATTGCCTCAACCGCAGCACGCAGGCTGCCAGGACCGGCATCGTTTAGGTTTGTTACTTCGTATACCACACCGCCCCGGCCGCCTTGGGTATATTTTCCGTATCCTTCCGCCCCGGGAAAGGCGGGGATCGCGCCGGTCTCACCACCTGCAACCACGCCAACTGTAGTAAGCGAGAAAATAGCTACTAAGAGAAACGAAGAGGCTTTCACAATGCTTGCTCCTTGGCGAAAAAAATAAATTTTTTGTCAATTTGACTTGAAATTACTGGGGCGTCTATAGACGTTTGAATATAGATGTATACTACATTACAGAGTCCAACGCCAAAGACAACAGCACAACGGGCCATAGCATGAAAGCCCCCACTATACCATTCGGACAACGAAAGAAACTACATCTAAATCAGGCCTGAATATCCCCCTATTCGCTGAAACAGGAGAACTTTCCATGAAATTACGCCATATTCCGGCATTATTAGTGGCATTAGCATTGCCGCTTGCAGCCCAGGATGAATACCCCCCCGGCACCTTAGCCCCTGAGGTTGACCTAGAACTCCAGGAAGTTCAGGTCCGCATTCCGGAAAAATACCGCGGCGAGGTACCCGAGGGACTGACCCTAAATCTGCCGCCGGGCTTTTCCGCCAACGTATTCGCCGCCGGGGCGCCGCTACGCAAACCGCGTTTGATGGTCTTTAGCCCGGATGGAGTTTTGCACGTGGCCAATATGGGCCGCGACCAGATTGTCGCCTACCCCGACCTGGATAAGGACGGAGTGGCCGACGAGGCTATCGTTGTTTTGGATGGCCTGGAAGAGGCCCACAGCCTAGCCTTTTACAAGGGTGATCTATATGTAGCCGAGGAACACCAGGTCATCCGCGTCTTTGATGACGACGGCGACGGACTGTACGAGCGGCGCGAGGTCTTTATAGCCGATATCCCTTGGCGCGGCTGGCACGACACCCGGACGCTGGTCTTTGATGAAATCAACGAAAAAGCCTATCTGTCGATCGGCTCGCCCTGCGATCTATGCCGCCTAGATGTGGAGCCCCAGACGGTAGGCAATTCCACCGAGGAAGTACCCTTCAATATCGAGCGCGGCACAGTACTGGAATTTAACGACGACGGCACGGGGCGACGCATTTTTGCCACTGGGGTGCGCAATGTCATCGGCATGGATTTCCATCCTGTGACCAACGAATTATGGGGCAATAACAACGGTCACGACCTGGAAGGCCGGGCCCGCCCGCCCGAATGGATCGATATCATGCGCGACGGCGATTTTATGGGCTATCCCCTGGTCCATAGCTATCAGGTATGGAACGATTTTGGCATTGACGAATACCAGAAGATGCTGCCCATCACGCGCCAGGATTCACTATTGGCCCAAAGCCAAAAGAAGCCGGTGGCTCTGGTGCCGGCACACTACGCCCCCATGGGTATTCATTTTTACACCCAGGACCAGTTTCCCGAGCAGTACAAAAACGCCGCCTTGGTGGCCTTCCGGGCCGGGAAAGCCAAACTCTCCACCCATCAGGGCTACCAAGTCATGGCGTTATTTTCCGATCCGGACGGCAGCAATGCCCGCATGGGTTCGTTTATCACCGGCTTTCAAACGGGCTTGACCCAGGACTCGGTATGGGGCTTTCCGGTGGGGCTGATGACCGATAATGAGGGCAGCTTATATGTGACCAGCGACAACCGAAATCACTTAATCCTAAAGATCACCCACAGTCAGATAAGTGGCTCCTGGGAGCACAATCTGCCCGACGCGATCACCATTGGCACCGCCATCGATATCGACCTCCGCGTTCAGATCGACCGCCTGGCAGAAAGCGGCGAGGCACCGCGCCTTCAAGCTGATCTAAGCGCTTTGGGCGGTGCGGCGGCCTCGACCTTGGAAGAAACCGATACGGGTGCCTATATGCTGCGCACACAGTTGGATTTGACCGACGTGGAAGTCGGCTCACATACCGTCCGGGTGAGTGTCATTCAGCAGGTGGGCGAGCGCCAAGAATCGTTGGATTTTTTCAAGGATATCGTGGTCTTACCCTTAGACCTGCAGGTCTTTGACGACCAAATCGCCAACGGCTGGACTATGGTCGGTACGGAGGGTGCCCAAGTGCTGGAGCCGACAGGAGCCGGAGAAGTGTTCAGCGGCGAATCGGCCAGTCTTATCGAAGCGGAGCCGGCCAGTCTATTTGCCAACTGGGCGGTGGATATAACACCGCCCAATCCAATAGACAGACTGGGCTTTGTCGGTTTGCGCTTTGCCTTCCACCCAGGTGAAATAGAAGCCTCGAGAATATCAATCCTGAACGTAGTGATCGGCGGCCTGGCGGTGGATCTGGTACGGGTCCCGGTCCACGCCAGCGTGGATTTAGAGAATAAAGAGTGGCAGACAGTCGATATTCCTTTTTCCGCATTCGACACTCGGCGCGAAGCGTTGGAAACAATCGATTCTATTCGCTTGGAAGGGAATATGAAGGGCCTCTTCTATTTGGATAATATCCGCGTGTTAACCAGTTTTGCGGACCCACCGCCCTCCACCGCAGTGGTGGAAGTGCGGGACGAGGGACAGCCGCAGGGGTTTGCCCTGGAGCAGAACTACCCAAATCCGTTTAATAGCGCAACCACCATCCGCTATGCAATGCCCACAGCAGGCCCGGTGGAATTAGCCGTATTTAATATGGACGGCCAGCACGTGGCGACCCTGATTAAGGGGATGCGGCAGGCCGGTGCCTATACGTTGCGCTGGGATGGGCGGGACAATAGGGGACGAGCAGTGGCCAGCGGCATCTATCTGTACCGCCTGCGGGCTGGGGATTGGACCCAGACGCAAAAGCTGACTCTGCTGCGATAAACCTTCAACACCAAATACAAAACAAGGGGCTAAGACAATATGAAAAAAGTCTTAACCCCTTGTTTTTATTGGTGAGCCCGGTGGGGGTCGAACCCACGACCAACTGATTAAAAGTCAGCTGCTCTACCAACTGAGCTACGGGCCCTATAATTGTCGGATAGAGTCTTAAAACTTAAGCGTCGTCCCCTATCTCGTCAATACTTTCCCCTACCTCCTACCCCACCCGGTATTTCTCCACCGCCGCCATATCCAATTCCACCCCCAAACCGGGCGTCTCTGGCACCTCGACCAAGCCGTCTTTGGGCTCCAGCGCCCCGCCAATAAGGTCGTTTTCGCGGGTGAAATGCAAACTGTCCGAAGGGATAGTGGCATTGCGCACCACGGCGTGGACATGCGTCCCATACGCCCCCGACACGCCCAACCCCAAGCCCACCACCTGCAGCCATACCGGCAAACCGGCCGCTTCGGCCATGCCGGCGTTGATAATGACCTGCTCGACACTGCCGGCCGTATTGAACATATCGGCAGCCTCGGCGCGGATAGCGCTCATAATCATTTTGGGGTCGGCGATATGCGGGGCCAAGGGGATGGTGGTATGGCGGCGGAAATCGCGGTACTGATGCCAGCCGGGCAAATACTGGAACGGATCTTCAAAGGCCTGGATATTGTATTTTTCCAATTGCCCGGCCAGCCGCAAGCTAGTAGGCAAATCGTTGAAGGTGAAATTGGGATCGACGATAATGCCGTAATCGGACCCGGCCGCCCGCGTCATCATCTCGACCGTCTCAACGATATTCCACGGCCGCGCCTTCAGCTTGTGGGTCTTATAGCCCTTGCGCGCCCCCTCCTCGGCCATGGCGGCGAATTCCACCGGCTCCAAAGGCGGCGACCACCAGCCCACCGGGACCTTGTCCCAGTGCTTGGTCCCCATTAGGCGATAAGCGGGGATATTCAGTGCTTTTCCAACAATATCATACAGCGCCATGGCCATGGCCCCCCCCATAGAAGTGAGATTTTGCGCCATCGGATCGGCCCCGACCCATTGGTTTTCCAGGGCGCTTAAATCGCCGGCCCGGCCGCCTTCGCCCAGGCCGTGAATGCCCTCGTCGGTATGCACTTTTATAATGGAGATAGGTCGCTCGCGATAATCGCCTGGACGACTCTTTTCAATAGACGGAATATGCGGCACGGCGGTCGCGAATTCTTCGATGCGGGTGATTTTCATGCCCTGATCTCCTTGTCGTGGGCTCGGGTATTACCGCTTTAATAATGCCAGATCTGATCCCAGGCCTGCATCCAGTCGTCGGCCCGGCTGACCGCTTTCATATCCTCCACCAATTCGACCCCGGCCCGTCCCATGAATTGGGCCGCGCTTTCTACGGTGGATAATTCAACGGTTATCTGGGTAGGCTTGCCCGGGACATACGGCTTTACCGTCGACATATTCTGCAAGGCCTGACAGGCGCC
>WLWD01003377.1_pt1 | contig 67961 bp, 47 predicted proteins | sample 6712731 | NCBI WGS metagenome assembly WLWD01 (sample SAMN12718690, study PRJNA576275) | sponge metagenome | isolation source: marine sponge | host: Mycale hentscheli | place: New Zealand: South Island, Marlborough, Capsize Point | collected 2014-11-01 | reverse complement strand
TACCCTTTTAAGCAGTTAAAGAGCTGCATACTTTCAGTATGTACTAACTTGAATGTAGTTGATTATATATAACATTGCTGGCTTCGTTCTAGTAGAGGATGGCTACGAGATTTATCAACTTCTAGTGTAGCTAAAGGAAGAGAATGAGAGAGAAACTTAGAAATGAATATAGTGAGGACATGGTCTTTTACGGTACGCACGTTTTTAGCTGGGAAGTAGGAAAGAGGATATTTTTGGGATGGTGGTTAGAGGATCCATGTGGGGCCGAGTTTTGAAAAAATTATAAGGACAAACGTACTAATCATGCAATACAGTTTACAGCACAACTGCATGCTAACATGTGCTCTTCACTCATAAATTTATATTGAAATCATATACAATCAATCTTTAAAATTTTCGTGACTTTGGCCTAAATATATTTGGGCCCCTCCTTTTCACTAGTGCTGAATCCACCACTGGCTACTATGGTGACAAGAGAATTTAGGATTAGCTTGAAATTTAGAATGTACTCCTACATTCCCTACCTCAATGGAGATCAGCTGAAAGCTTGCTAGAAATGATTAAAAGAGACTTTGAAAAGGAAAATCCATCCCCCCCTTTGTTTTTGATCAAAAATTACCCACCTGGCTGTACAATAATTACTAGAAAATTTTTGTTCAGAAATTAGGAGACTTCAGCTCATTAAAATGAATTCACAAATAGTGGTGGTACTAGCTTTAATAAATTCTATTTTTTGTACTTGTTTGTGTGTAGGATATAATCAAAACATTGATGAGTGTGCAGCAATTTTCATAAATCCATTTGTAATTGCCTAGGGCCTGGTATTATTATTTGTAGAAAGGTTATTTTATAACAGATTAATTTATTATATTCCTCGTGACTACAATGTTGATACTCTAAGATAAAATACCACTAGTGTGGTAGACACTTCTAGCACAACAAAAATTGAAATTGAGAAAACCAAGAACAAAAGAGGGAATGGGTTATGAGGAAATAGTTGTTCAGACAACAGCCAGATTTATCTTACTAAAGTGTCTCCAATAAATATTAGCCTCTGTGGATTGGTTCTTGCTCTGGTTTATTGCTCTATAAATTAATTAGGTGAAAGTGAAAATATTTTTTCCTCACTATGTAATGTATATAATGTTGGTACTGTGGTATGTGATTATTATCAGATGCAGCATAATAAAAAATATGTCATTTGAATTTGTTTGGTTCAGAGCAAATATTTTCAATGATTTAATCAATCATTCTTACCAATAAAGATCATGAATGTGCCTTCAATGTCCTTCCATTGTGTAAAGCATTCAAGCAAATAAAAAAAATGAATCTTCACTTCATATTAGACATCAGCTGTAAAATATGACATAGCTAGCTACAGTAGCTCTTTCTTCTTCACTTTTTTTTTTATATAGTGGATACTAATACCTATAAAAGTTCAAAAGCTATGTAATTTATAAATACTGGAAATACAGTAACATGGCCAATTGTTCCTATAGTATGCCATACAAAAACATTTGTGTACTAGCAAAACAGAATAATGTTATAATTTAGATTGTATCCTTACACATGCATATCATGTACGTTATCATTATATTTTTCTTCTGGTGCATTTTTTGTCATCTGCAAAATGTATCAATGAATTATAAGTGTTTATTATTCTTCTGGTGCTTTTGTTAAAATTCATGATGCTATACAATGATTGTTATCACCTGCAGCCATATCAATGAAATCATGATTCTCTGTTTTGTTAGTACACCTTGAATTATTATTATCCTTACAATAAAGTAAAAAAGAGAGAGCTCAGAGCTACACCTCAGTAGAAAGTTAAGAGGAACACCGCAAGAGTTTCCAAGTAGTTTCTCTCCTCTAGTTTATTAAAATCCCTATACTGTCTACCACCACACTGATGTTGAAATTCAGATAGGTAGGAGCAAAGGTGAAAAGGGGGTGGGGAAAAAAGGGGGGATGGGGTGAGGGCAAGAAAGTGGGGAAGCAGTCTTGCCCCTTTTACCCATTTTAATTTTAACAATGAGTTCCAAGTGCACTTGCTATTTAACATTAATGAAAGTAAGCTATGAATTGTTAGTTGATAAATTAAGCAACAATTCATGTGTTTAGGTTTGCCACAAGAATATCATCCTTCTCTTTTTTTTCAATGCACAAAAAGTAATTATTAAGTGGTTGACAACATTGCTCAGTTCAGTTGTGGTTTCTCTGACTTACATTATGCAATTATAAACTCATGGGAAAGACGAAGTTCCCATGTACCAAGCATAATGTTAAAATCTCTCGCTAGATTCAATAAAAAGTCACTCACGTACACAAATCTGTACACAAAAGGGGGTGGGGCCTGTCCCTCTGTCTTGAGACATGGGATGGGGGTGGGTCCCTGGCCCCCCACCCCCCCGTCCTACACTAGTATATATATATATACACATATAATATATATATATATATATATATATATTATATATATTTGTAATATATACTAAACAGGGCCTAATAACTGTTGCCACATGGAAAATGCATAATAATCAAACAGGATGTGGCTTAAAGGCAATTATTTCTCCATATCTCCTGTGTACAGAGTTATCACGTTGGGTTATTATGTCTCCCAAGGTTATTTATACAGTGTTTACTGCACCAGAAACTTATTAGGATTAACACATGAGCAGTACATAATAAATTTATTATATTCATAAGATACTGCAAAACTTCACTCATCATATTGGCTTTATTTATGATCATGTCTGCAGAACTCGTGTAAATACTAAGCCATCAGATTTGTGATTATTATTCTCCTATATCAAATGAATAATATATATATATATAAATAATTATATATAATACTATTGAAACATGAGATTGCAAAATTATGCTAAGTAAGGGTGCTTCAATTCACACTATGGTAAAAGGGTGTCAGCTGCCACTCATTTTTGACCACTGAGTGGCAGGGGGGATTTAATGTCTGAAATAAAATAAAAATGTTTAAATTGTAGTAAACCTTAATTGTTTCCAAAGTGTCATGGCAGCTTAATTTCATCATTGGCCCTATATCATTGTCATCAAACTATGAAAAATTGTGTAATCTAAAAGGTCAGCTCCACCCCAGTCTTACACCCGTATATATTAGCTCATAATAATTCAATCTGAAACAATGAATAATAAAATTACATGCACAATGGTCAATGTGTAAAGAAGTAAAGAAGCAAAGCATCCCTGAATCAATGCAATGATACATCGTAACACACACTTAAGCATAATAAGATTCTCTGCTTTGCTAGTGAACAATTTATTCTAATGGCATAGTGTGGTGAGTGTGTGTGTGTGTGCGTGTTTGCTGTGTAATGTTGCTAAATGTGCAATGATAGAGCTTGTGGTGAATATGTGTGTGGTTGTGTAAGAGTATACTTACTTGATGAGCCAGATAGATAGAAGTCCATCAAGTGCAACATGTGGTTGTTATCAGATGCAACAAAATGAAAAGGTCCCTATTGGGCTTAGGTCTGTTTAGTTTGAGCCTTTATTAATTAGTGGAGATACTGACAATAAGGTAAATTATGTCTTAATGTGCTGTTATAATTCCTTTGATTTGATGGAATGCAATACATATTGAACAAACAGGCACTCAACTCCTACTGAATCTTGCAGTAGAAAATGACATGCATACACCTTATTTCCACATGGCTTTGTTTCTTGCATAGTTTTATTGGAAGTTTAAAAAAAAGCATAATTTGTACATACTAGAAATAAAGTACATACAACAGAGACCTCATTATACCATCATTATGAACCACTGAAAAAAATTAAATGACTGGAATTATGAACATGTCACTAGGAGCTGAAAACTCATCTGTTACCATTACACCTACTACACAACACATCATACACGCAAAAGATTACACACTTCGATTATATATAGCCACCTCCTGGCTTCATTGGTTACTAAATTCTTAAATACCAATCTTGATTAAGTGTGGAGTCAATTCTCAAAGCTATAATATCACAGTTTCTTTACTGGCATTGCCTTCCTGGATGGTTGCCAGGCCAATTAAACTAAGGAATAATATAGTACGTATATCATAATCAAAGCCTGCCAATTATTACTTTATATGTAAATAAAATGGTATTCAACTTGTTTATACAACAAGATTCATAAGCTGCATTGAGACTAAATTAAGTCACAGGATGCAGCTTAACTCTGTATTCCAAAGAAAATGCCAGGCAAATCATAACTTTATATATTGTGTTATATGTGCTTCCTTGAGTAGTGCAATGCAGTGTATGTGCTGTGTGACTAGGTATTTGTTTATGTAGGAGACTGTGTTGAAGTCCATCAAGTTCAACTTGTGGTTATTTATCAGATGCAACAAAATGGAAAAGATCCCTAGTGGCTAGGCTCCTGTTAGGTTGAATTGATTTAATCAAAAGAAAGGATATATTCGATATGGGTAGCTACATTTACTTGAATGCAAGCAAGCACTTCCACTTCTACTGCATCTAACACTAAAGATAGCAATTGGTCTTTCCTCTTGGTTATTGATTGCAGTTTGTCTTAAAATGTATTTAAAATAGACAGGCAACTAATTTAACTGGAATTAAAGTATGTAGCAACAATGCACATCCTCCAACTTACACAAGCTTCTACTATAAAACCGGTAAGACTTGCTATTTAGCTGTAAAATCCTATGTGATCAGGTATTGTAGACATATATTATATTTAGAGAGAATCACTGACCAAAAAACACAAAAAAGTTAAAATAGACAGGATTAAACAGTGAAGCATAATTCCAATAGAACATTATCCACTACCGTTTTTCGTAAGAAGACGCACACAGATAAATACTTGTCTTTTGCATCCCACCATCCCATAGCTCATAAAATAGCTGTCATCAAGACTCTTTTTTGTCGAGCCAACTCCATCTGTGGCTCTGATCAGGACAGAAATATAGAAAGGGCACATATCCGATTTGCTTTGAAGATGAACGGCTACCCTTCACGTGTCATCTCAAATGCCATGCGAGCGAGACCAGCATCTAGTAGCAGGTGATGATGAAACCCAAGGCAACAGTAGTCTTACCTTACATAAAGAATGTGTCAGAATACATAAAGAGAATTCTGTTACCATTGGATATAAGGACTTGCTTCAAGCCACACACTACCCTCAGGCAGCTTCTAGCTAGTTCATCCAAAAGATCCCATTCCAGTTGAGTCACAAACAGGAGTGATATACCAGGTATCATGTGGAACTTGTCACATCTCTTATATTGGGCAAACTGGACAAACAATAACACATAGATTAAAAGAACATAAGCAAGCTCTAACTTCACCTTATCATTTTTCAGCTGTTGCAGAACATGCAATGAAAGAGAGTCATGTTATTGATTGGAAGAGTGGTCTGCCATCAATTATACCCTCGTTGTTATTTGGAGTCATGGTACATTAAAACTAAAGGGAGCAAAATCAACAGAGATGAAGGATTGTTGCCTCAAGTTTATGGTAGCCTAGTGAAACATATAAACAAAAAAACAAAATAGCTAACCCTCAGGACTCATGGTTACCAACCAAGTGCTTTAACATGTACCACCCTTAGGCTTTCACCTGTCATAGTAACTATTTATTTTATTTTTGAATCATTACCACTGATGAAGGCTACAGTCCGTAGCTGAAACGTTTGGTGTTTTAACTTTTTTGTGTTTTTTGGTCAGTGATTCTCTCTAAATATAATATATTGCTATTTAGCTAGCTTTCACCATCGAAAGTTTTACTTTAGTGGCATAGACTGTCCAAGTTGAGTTGTGATTAACTCACTCTCTTTGTTTAATTCCCTTGGAGAGGTTCATCACACATCTACAATATTATACACATTATACATGTAATGCATGGAATCTTGCCAGAAGAGAAAACTTAACTAAACAGACTTATCCCAAGTCAGTAAAAAAATTGACTGCAAAAAGTACCAAGGAGGGTGGTGCAGAAGGATGGGGCTTCAGTGAGCATACTTAATAATACTAAGTGACTTTGAAAAGGAAAATCCTGATATGCAGCTTACCATAGTAACTAATTGGGATCCTTACGATGTTGACAAAGCAGCTGGAAATCTAACCAGTGCGTCAGATTCTTTCGATATCCTTGAAATAGATACTATACTCTTGGGAGAAGTTGTAGACAAGGGTGTGGTGCACCCTATAGATTTCTCCAAACTGGATTTGGACGGCGTTTTCTTTCCCGCCGCTGTAGACGGAGTGACCTACAGGGGAAAGCAATACGCAGTACCGACGCTCAACTGTGGCAATGTCCTCATGGAGCTAGTTTCTAGAGACTTTCCTCCTTCTCAATCTGATCTTCTCTGTTCCTTAGAAAAGGGTGTCCACAGCGAGCAAGACCTGAAGAAAATAGTGCGGCGCTGTCACGAAGACTTCAAAGGCGTTAGTAAGCTGGTAGGGAACTTCCGAGGAAAGTGGGACTTGCCCTTAATGTTCGTAGATGCCTATGTAGACACCTACGGCAGAGATGAAGTAGACGAGGCTGTAGATGCTCCAATTCCCCCCCCCCCTCCCACAATTATTAACAAGGTGATTTCTCACATGAACAACTTTTGAACCACAAAACCAATGCCCCTCCCCCATACTGAAACATCTTCCTACATCACCATAGTAGGTGAGAAGATACCCTATGAAGTATGCTAATTCATTGTTTTATGACATGCAGAAAGTGAAATAACCCTGAATTTATGGTTCAGCTAAGCTACAAACATATTTTCTATCCTGACTTTTTTTTTTTGCCATCACCCTCATTTATACTACATACTATTGCCCAATTTGAGTCGAACACGTAAAAACAACTTGAATAAATTTCAAATGGAAATAACTACATACAGGAGTGGGGTTCTTTTATTTTGTGTGTGTATGTGTGTTTGTTTGTTTTTGTTCTTTTTTGTGTGGTATTTCTCATGTCTCAGTAGTTCAAACAACTGCAGCCAGTTTATCTGAATAAGATTTTGGACACTACAAGCCCTTGTCACTGATTTGAGTATTTAGCTATAGTTCTTCAAAATATATGGCAAAATAAGTCAAAATATGATTGATAAGTTAATGTTCCTGCCCTATTGGATGTTCAATGCTTGTCTTGAAGTTACACTAACCTTTTAATTGCGCACAAGTGAATATGGTACATGTTAATTGCACACAAGGTAGGTACATTATAACACAAGCAAATGTAAATGGCTTCTTCTTTTGCATATGGTTGCATAACTTCATTGCAATGTAAGAAAAATTTTTCATGATAGATTATTCCAATTACTGTAAATGAATATATTGAATATAATATGAATTTCCTTTTCCTGATCACTAATCAAAGAAACAAAAGCTGCACGCTTGAAAGGAGTGGAACTACTTCATCAGCCCATTTAGAAAGTAATGAAAAAATTTGGTTGACGTTGTTTTGTTTTTTGTTTTTTCATTTTCCAGTTTACATGGCTTCGTTGGTTGCTACAATCCTAGATCCAATAATATATATAGTCGTGGGACGTGCAGATAAGTGAGTGCTGCAAATCCCGCCAGCTCCACTTCAGCGGTTCGGTAAAGGGTCTTACAACAACCCGCAACCAACAGTTTCCTTGGTACGGGACGTCATTGATAGATTGTAACGACTCTTTACCGACCCAATCGCTGCAAAATAAACGCCGGAAGTAATTGTAATCATCGGTTAGAGCTGAAACAAAAGGAGTAACAAACCTTGACACTGTGCTGCGTGAAGTCAATTGAATGGCGATTGTTACCCCTTTCTCTGACAAGGAATTCGAGAAAGCATTGCGGGAGAGCGAAAATCCTGACCTAATGGGTTATGAATTATTTGCAGATACGCACGGTACCAAGATCCACCGCCATTACATTGAGGTAAGAAGCAGATGCTATTATGGTCGGGTTGTAAGTGATGGTTGATCACAAGTCTCGGTTAGTTTAGTTTGCTAAACCGCTGATAAGGTGTCAATTACTAGTTATGGGGGTGGGGCTAGCATAGAAGGTGTAGTTCATGAGCTCTATGTAAAAATGACCCCTGAAAATCTATATTGTGTTAAATAATGTATCAATCAGCCATACCTTTGTAGCTAACAAAATAAAAGATGGACAATATAACCTCGGCATGGTCAAATCCACTTAATACCTGACAGTTTGTCTACAAATATTGCTTGAGTACATCTCTACCTAGTGTTCACTTACTTGAGCTGGAGGAAGAGACACTTGTAAGCTATCCAGCAAAGTCAGTCAGAGTTCCTGTGACATAATGACTCATTTAGAACCCTCACAGCTGGGACAAAGAAAGAATGCGGAGTGAAAACTAGCAATATTGTCTCTGAGTGTTTGTTATTCTTATAGTCTCTTGTACACAAAGCACCAATGGCTAGCCCACTATAGTGTGGTAATAATATGAGTGTGTTTGATAATATTGGTACATTTGGTACTAACACTCATTGCATGTATTAATGGAGTATGAGAAAGTGAGCTTGTAGCACTTAGAGGTCATCCTAGTGCCAGGTTTCCATAGCAATTCAGCTGCTAGCAATTTTGGTTTGACACCTTAGCATGACCAAACTATTTACAATAATTGTGCAGCTTTCTAAAGCTGTGGTTGCCAAGTTTCAGTTTGACCTTCATTGTAACTTAACTCGGGCTCCAGAGTATCACATGGGAATATCAAGTGATTCTTAAGTTAGTAGGTGATGTAAATGCCTTCATTATGCTGCTGGAATAAATCAAAGTTAGGTCATGTAGAGAAGTTAGGAACAGAGTTTAGTATTGGCTGAGGGTATGGAACTAGCTAGAGTGTTTTATTAGACTTGTATGGACATGCATTTTAAAGAGTATCTACAAATCATTTCGTGCATCACTGCAGTTTCATTATGGACATTTTTTTTCAATAATTGCCTATTTTCTCTGCAACTGCAGTTACCAGTTTTCTCCCAAGTTATGGAATTCTCACGGTTTTCTATTGATTCCCCCTAGCAGTTTTACATGTCAGAACAATGTTCACTGCATAACTAACATACAATGTAGTGTCTCTATGTTATGACTTCCAGTAGAGGTGATGACAATGTACGCAGTTAGACATCACACAACTTTCCTTAGTGAGGGGAAAAGCCACCATTGCTCCATCTCCGCAGTGTTATCAGTCCAATTGGTGGGTGTGGTCTGGTAGTTTTATGTTCTAGAAAGTCGGCAATTAACGTGAGCAATTGTGTGATTAGTAGTCTGTATGTGGGTTGCACGTGCTAGTAATTGAGGGAATATTAGAGGTGGTCCCAATATAGACATGAATTAGATTATATTACTGTTGAAATGGAGATTAGAAATAAAGTTAATTAATATGATATAAGATGCTACTCTTTTAGAAACTTCTCTCTAGTCTACATTACATTCAGTCTTCTTCTCACCCATGCATGGGAGATGGGAGAGGGAGGGGAGGTCCTATCCATCTTGAGTTTCCCCCCACCCCCTTCTCCCATTGCCCCTGGTTTTCCAGTCACCCGCCATGTGTAATTGTTTGTTTCTTTATTTATCTAAAGTTATTGTAATTACTCTATTTGGGGTAGCTTTCAGACTGTGTGTAGTTGTTAAATACAAAATACAGAGTTTGCTAATGATTTCTTTGATGGAAAAGCTTTTTATTGGGATTTTGTATTCAAAACGACCTTATTTTGTGCTCCATACGAAGAGGTAAATGCTTTCAAAACTCAAAACATTTGAAAAATTGCGCTGTTTTTGTTTTGTTGCTGTTGTTATATTTTTTTCATTTTCAGTTTTTAAACGTAATATTTGAATGTTCCACATCATCAGTATGTTTTTGGTTGGGACTGAAGAAATACTTTTTTTTTTTAACCGGGTGTTATAGCAACAGTTGTACATGTGGCAACCATGTGCACATGTGTGAAAACACATGCCCCTGCCAACTGGCAGTGTTTTATCAACAACTGAAGAAGACTGTTTGTGTGTGTCCATTTGTAAAAGCTGGTCACTGATGCAGCTCCCCAATACTTCTGAATGGCAACCATGATATTTATTCTACATTATTCAAATAATAAGTTTAGATACTCACTACTTTAAATTGAGGGAGTAATGTCTCTTTATTTCTGATGGGGCTTAAATCCACCACAAGCGAACAGGTCGATTCGAGGGAGAATAGCTGAAGGAACAGCTCTGGGTTCCCTGAGCAGTAGAGGAGGAGGAATCGTGGGAAATTTTGGGCAGGGCTTCGCCTGGCACTACACAGTAGCTAACAGTGAACTCAAACGCTAGTGCGCGCATGGCAGGGAGTTGCTGCTAGTGTACCGTAAATCATAATAGCATAGTGAAGCGACCAAAGGGTGGCCACATAAATAGGAACGACATGGCACAGATAGCAGTGGGTTTAGAGGGAGGAGTTTAGCAATGAAAACCAGAGTTCAGGGTTTAGAATTAACAGTTCGCTTCCACACGGCAACTTGAATGAGTGGATGACTGTGTTGGAGGAGGGGCTACTGGTGGGAGTGAGTGTTGATCTGTCCCACACAATTTCTGTTTGTTTGTTCGTGAGGGTTTGTTTAAAAAACAGATGGCAAACAAAAATGAGAAATTAGCAAAAAAAAATTAAAATATGAGATAGATTAGCTAAGTTATGGCAGGTTTTTGGGGGAAGATTGTTAATTTATTTAAACTGTAGCACATTTAGTTAAAATGATCAATGATTAATTCTTGTGTTTGTGTAGTCGTCAGGTTTGTACGACTACAAGAGTTGTGGAGTTCTGGCTGATCTGGAGGCGGAGGTGTGTGCGCATGTGTTCGTGGACACTCTGTACAGGAAGAAATGGGACAAGTATATGCTCGGTAAGGGGTTGGAGGTAATAATTACTAGCTAGTAATGTTAGTCTACCTGGTAGGAGGGGTGATTATAATATCAATGAGTGGGACTTAGCTACTTAGGGTGTCAATTATCTTCACGCAGCAATATTGCATATGGCAAAAAAAAATGTATTTGTTCTCAATGTACTGAGCGATGTCATCAGCAACATCAGCAAATTATCATCAGTCTAGTTAATTACCCTACTTTACCAGATTTGAGGTCATGCAATTGACGATTATTACCCACTTATGCAGTGGCTACAGTACTTGATAGTGAGTGGGTGCTTGTGCGGTAGACTACAGATTATGTTTATTATCATAATCATAATCATCATCATTATTATTGTTGTTGTTTTATGCCATCACAACCATAGTAGTAACCACTTTACCACAAATTGGTAGCTATCTATATTTGGTGACATATGTATTAGATCAAAACAATTCCATTTAAATGTTTTGAAGTTATTGTGTGTGTGTACTTATTTTGTGTGCCAGATGCTCATATTATAGAAGAAGATGGCACTCTGGGTCACCACTGGCTGGTGGATTATCCCTGGCCTCTGTCTGACAGAGATGTATCCTTTACAAGTTCCTGAAAGAATGACATTTCATTGTTTTATGTGATTGAATAACTGACTGACTACTACCGACTGATTGACTGACTGATTAATTAATTAATTGAAAACTGATTGATTGATTGATTGGTTGATTGGTTGATTGGTTAATCGATTGATTGTTTGCTTGATTAAGTGACTGATTCATTGTGATCAGTCAATTAACTGACTGATTCATTTTTTGATAAATTAATTGGTTTACTGATTGACAGATTGATTGATCAATGAATTGGTCAATTGATTGACAAATTAATACCTTTATATTTTTACATGTCAATTTGTTAGTATGTTTGGTATTTTAGATGCATAAGAGTCGATAATCCATATATTTATCTTTCTTTCTAATATAATTTTTCATTCATTTTATAATTAAGATATATCGCCACGCCTCTCTAGTTGGTTTCCATAGTAAGTATGTTGCATTGATCCTTGACTCAGTGACTTATGCTTGCCTCTAGTTCACGTTTGTGCGTGACATGAAGGTAATGGATGTCAACGGTGTGAAAACATGGGTAGTGTTGGCAAGGTATCAAGAGTTCGCCGGGTACCCGCCAAATAGCGGCGCCATTAGAGTCAATGAATACCGGCAATCGTGCGTCATGCAGCCTCATGAAAGAGGGACCAAAGGTATGGCCTCTAATCCATGAACCTTGACCTCGGGCATTGCATGTGCCGGAGTCCATTTAAGGGTTAAATTATGGGGACAATAATTTATTGTAGACTATAAGTTATTTTATTGACTAAAGATTACTAAAAAATATTAGAACCCGTTGCTATATTGTTACTAGGTGTACTAACTTGGTAAGTGTGCACTATTTTTTTGCCTTTAGCCATTTCTGCGAAAATGCTGATAAACAAAGTTGCTAGTGGAAACTGGGCATGCGTAAACGGGATCTAAAATAGTTAGAGCATGCGCGCTTAGGTACTGGTGAATTTAGTGTGCACAGCCCTCAGGCCTACGGCCCCTGGGCTTCAGTGCACTAAATCCACCAGTACCTAAGCGCTTATGCTCTAACTATTACTTATTAAATGTTGCCTTACGCAGCGCATATGTCATGTGAAAGTGCTCTCATTTTACTTTCAAATTTCACAACCACAATATCTTCCTATGGAAGTGAGATTATGTTGATTAATTTAAAAAAAATTGGTTCCATCAGAATGGGTACTATACAAGATGATGAAGTGCACTAAGCATCAGCTTCAATAGCTCCATATGCTTCATCCTTCCATTTGCTGTTTGCCAGTGAATCCCAGATCCAAAATTCTCTATTGAGGGAACTTTCAGCTTTTTAAGCCTATTTGATTAAGTCATCAGAAATATAGGACTCCATCTTGTGGGACAATCGACAATCAAACAACTTCTATCCACTACGTGATTATAACTTTTCAGTAGCTTTAGAAGACCTCACCTTTTTCATTAATGAATAAACATGTTTCTTTAGTTTCTGAAGTGTTACATTTGTACTTTAGCTTGTCCACAACTAGCTCAAGTCTGTGAGCAAAACATCTGATACACTCTTGACATCATGGACTCTCTCCCTGGATTTAGTCTTCTTCATAACAGAAGTATTGAGTTCCTTCACTACCTGCAAATTCATTACTCACATCCTCCATATTGACATTCTCACCCTCAATCCAGTGTTCTCAAAATCTTTGACTAGCTATTGCTACCATGTATTGCCAATCAAAATGGCCTGCGCTTTGTCTGAAATAGTCATTACGGCTTCAGCAATCTCAAGAATATAAACTGTTGTATGTGTGGATGTTGGAATACTCCTAACAGCAAGCACTATGTAATGGTGATCTTTATCGTGCCAAGAAATAGCGTGATGCCAAGGTATGATAGAGACATTCCTCTTTTTGTCCAAATATCAGCACTACCTTGTGTGGCGGTGAAAAAAAAACAATCATTCCAATTCTGAACCTCATTTTATCTTTATTTTTAGCTGCATTAGCTGCAAAGAAAAAATACAGACAAGATAATTTCCATTCCATATGTAATCACCGTACATCCAAAGCTTTAAAATAAAAAAAAATGCTGACTAATTTAGCTATTTTTGACAATTTACTACAAAATATAACTAACTATAACTAAATTGGGGGGGGGGGGGGGGAAAGTTGGTTATAAACTATAACTATGACCAGTAAAAATCAGTAAACTATAACTAAAGAAAATCATTATAAGCTAATAACAACTAGAAGTAAATACTAAAAGTGAAGCACTGATGATGTCATTAGAAATATAGTGATGCCAAATGTATTAGAATTCTGTCAGCTAGCTTAGTTCACTCATAATCGCTGCTCTACTGAGACACTTAATTGTTGTTTGTTGTTGTTGTCTTTAGTATACATGTACCACTATTTCAACCCAGGAGGCCTTTTACCCACGTGGCTCATAAACTGGGTGGCAAAGGTGAGATAGAAACTCATGACTTAACTTTGCCACTTCTGTTAGCTATCTTGGAAATAGAGTAAGAAGACAGACAGATCTAAAGTTTATTTTTGCTGAAGTGTGCAATTGTATGTAATCTCAAACTAGTCACTTTGTTATTGTTTAGGTTGGATTGCCAGCATTTATGGAGAACATGAGAAAGTCCATACTTGGATACAAGGACTATTTAGAAGAGCTGAAAAAAGAATCAGGCAATTTTGACAATGAGGAGAGACTCAGAGAGCTCTACAGATTAAGTCTTTAGAATTTGTTTTACTACATGACATTTTTATTCTATCATATATTTTTTTATCACATAATATTATTTGAATTAAGTTGTGTGGTTATTTATTTGATTCAGCCTCTATATATTATTTCTACATGATGTGCGGTTCATGGTTTACTTATATACCAGCAGAGTGTTTGCAGAGTGTTTGGGACCACTGAAACGATGTAAAGAAATAGCAATTGCTACACTCCAAATTAGTTAGGTACTGCGCAGCCACCGTGGCGTATCCCTGTTTGTGGTCTCTTGAACGAAGTGCGCATATTATTTATGCGCGCGGCGTTGGGCTTCCTGAAAAATATTGCATGTAGCTAAAAAACTTGCTGAATTTCTGTCGCGAGGACAAATAAATAATGGCATCAGCGACTCATGCATTCTCTGAGGAGGAATTTCGGGATCTAGCGGAGAAATTGACTGAACCTAGCTTCGATGGATATAAATTTCTTACAAAAGCTGAAGGAATCCAGATTTATCGTCGAGCTAAGGTATATAGCTAGCTTCAGTGTAATTATTTTAAGCTAGCCTCTGTAGATAGTATTATTAAAACATAATCAGTCCAATTATTATTTCAGTATATCTTGAATATATGTGTTACTGTATGTAGGTATGCTTGCATGTGTATATGATATTATTGTTACTGTTAATGCTAGTATTATTAGCTATTATTATTATTATTTATTTTTATTATTTTTATTTATTTTTTTATTTTTTTATTTTTTTACTGTTACGGTTATCTACTACAGTCTTCTGACCTTTTTGAGTATAAAGGTTTTGGTGTACTGAGCAATCTAGATCCAGAGACGTGTGCACATGTGTACATAGATATTGAATACAGAAGAGAATGGGATAGCACAGTGAAAGGTAATTAACTTACTTAAAATGGAAAGAGTAGTGCTGAAATTGATTGTACTGGTTATAGTTATTCATAAATAAGTTTTGTTTTGTAATGTTCAATAGCCTGTGTGGATTCATTTAGAGTGTAGCCTGCCAGTGATAATGGGAAAGACAATAGAAGCTTGAAACCTTTCCTTGATACTAGCTATACTGAAGCTGGGGTCTTTCTCTACTTCACTATGCTGCAAATTAAATTATAGAATTACTTTGGCATCTATAAATATATCTGGGGAAAAAAAGTCGTACTAATCTCAGCATTGTCACCTGTTAGATACATAGCTGCTTGTCTATAGCTAATAATTCACTAGTGATTACAGCTTTGGTAATAACCTGGAAGTATTGTCAAAGTTCAAGTTTGTAAGACTGCCCAGGTGAACTTGCACATGTAGAATGTGATTCAAGAACATGCCCTTTTTGCAGATCTGTCCGTCATTAAGGAACCAAGTGGGCTCCGTGGGCTTTACTGGCTTCTGAAGTATCCACGGCCACTAGCCAACAGAGAGGTATCCTTTGTAGCACACATGACTGACCTTTTCTACATGTTTCAATAAATAAACGGTAATAAATTGTGGCACATGCTATGTAGACTCCTGAATGCTGTCGGAGACATTAATTTAGTGCTTTCACAATGTTGGTGGTGGTCCATGTATGTTCTAGTTGGGATGCTTTCAGCAATAGTATTGTAATCCTTCAGGTTAATTGCACACGGTAGTTTTCTATGTTTAAATTTTTTTAATTTAAATGCTAGTAATATTTTTAAAAAATGTAACTATATGATAGTACGCTTGCCTGTCAAACGACGACGGTATGTATATGCATTCATGATTAACTCACGAGCTGAGCCCAGTTTGGTAAGGCATCGTCAGGTCCACAATCCTTATAGAAGGACTGAAGGGAAAAGAGAATCCATGACTACTCACGAAGAAAGAGATGAGTAGAAGAAAGGTTGTATGTGTATGCATGTGTGGGTAGCTGTGTGGTGTAGTGGTTGTGTCCTGGGCTCAGGGCCTGATGTTCTGAGTTCATACCCAACTCAGGCAATTTTTCCATCTGGTTTTCCATCTGCCTCCCACCAGCCCCACCAGTCCACCCAGATGTGATTGGGTACCTGACACTTGCTGAGGTGCAAATTCAAAGCCATTTCTCATGAAACGGCAATGGTCCAGGTGGGACTTCAGGTGCCCACACTACTTGCTGTGAGGAAAGGCCTGTTCTCATGCGAGTTCCTAGCCTGGGTCCAGGAGCTTTGCTTGCATGGCTCACAGTGCTTGCTTAGTGCACAGGCATCCTGGCTCTGCCAGGTCAACATGACTGCTAACAGTTGCAAGAGAATTTGCATGTATGTATGTGTGAAAGAGATTACTTGCAGGAAGTAACTTCGGTTCCACTGAACATACATACATACATATATACATACATACATACATACATACACATATATACATACATACACACATACATACATACATACATACATTGAGCTGAAAATGAGTTTCAGTTAGATAGTGCTGTATTCCTTGATGATGTCCACAATTGACTGACTGATCAGCTCACTTGTGTGAGTGAGATGCGAGTGTTTGAGGTGGGCGGAGTCAAGACTTGGGCAATACTAGCCAAATATCATAAATTCCCAAGCGTCAAACCGTCACATGGTAAGATATGGACCAAGGACTTCTTACAGGAGTGTGTAATTCAGAGTGATGGTCACGGGGGATCTAAAGGTAACCATAATTATATATTTCTTCGTACGGTATGTATTCATGATGGTTATTTATGATGCAGTGTATGTTTATTTCTTGGACAGTCATAATGGGCAGCTTACTGCTCAGTTTTTAAATTGGGTGGCTAAGGTGAGTTTCATCTTTTATAGATCATGTCCCTCTTGGACGTAAAGAAGAATAACAACACAAGAGTAAACACTGAAACTATCTGGCAAATGAATATAAACAAGCAAATGAATAAACAAACAAACATACAAATTAATTAATTAATTAATTAAATGCTTGAATGAACAAACAAAAGCAAACAAATAAGTAAATAAACTAGTGATGTGCTTGAGCACAAATGGCGAGCGAGCCTAAAGACTATACTATTTTTATATGAATGATTTTGACTTCTAACACTGAAGCTACTGAAAATAAGGTCCAGTTTTTAAATCTCGCATACACGGTAAAGGGATTTCAGTGCCATAGTAACAACTCTCTGCAACTGTTTGAATTGAAGGAAAAAAACAACAAAACAATACACGTTATTTAAAAGTTTTCTTTGTGATATTCTTTAGCTAAGTAGTGGTTGTAACACACAATGCTTTGACACAACTGGACATGCACCTGTGTTACACAGACTTACCTTCGCAGTAGTATAGTGGACAATGTATTTTCACGTAAATACTGTTGCGCACGGCTTATAACAATGACAAAGAGCGCATTGACTTACCACCGCCACTAACTCGAATAGAAATGGAAGTCCTGTAAGTCTTCACGTTTTAACTGCACCAGTAAAAGAATTCAAAAAGGTAAACAATTCAATTTCTAGGGTGATACGGGTACTGATCGATAAACAGAGGATTCTGTTTAGTGAAGTTTGGGACGGGGTCGACAACCGAACTAACACAAGAACGCGAGGGTCAAAGTACAAAAATGCCTTACGTACGTCCATACATATTATACAAATCACAAACATCCCCGATTTTCGATTGTGTTACCCCTGTAAGTGTCTCGCTCGCTACGCTCGCTCGCCAATAAGGAATGTTTCTGGAAAAAAAGATGGCTCCACATTTCTAGTTTACTTGCGTTACGAACATTAAACTTATAGTGGTATCTCGAGTGTCACTCCACTACTGCCAAATTGTGTACACCTGATCAGAATTGGTTTATTCTCGTACTGGCTCTGTTTTATTTTATTTTTTTGTTATCTAAAGTGAATCTATAACAAGGCATTAATATATGAAGCTTTTATAAATACACAAGAATTCAAAATAATTATGTTAATTAACTTTTGTGGTTTGTTGATAGGTTTGTGGTTGTCAAATCTATGTAATAATACACTTGTGTGTCAGTAACGACGATGACCGACGACAACTGATGACCGACGGTGTGTATTCATGAACAATTCATGAGCTTGTGTGGTTTGGTAAAGCATCATCATGTTATGATATGTCTACCATTTGGTTTAGTTGCATCAGTCCGCTTCACACCACAGTAGTCGTCAAGTAACCATCGTTACTGACGACGCTTTACCAACCCTGCTCGGCTAAAGAATTATATAAATACACGCTGTTATCGGTGCCTTTCTTGTATACTTTTCTTGACACCTGTCACCGGTACTAATGACCCTTTACCAACTAGACTAAGCTAATGAATTATTCATGAATACAAAGACTGTCACTCTTGTCATTTTTACTGACAGACAAGTGTATTATTTTTTCATAACTTTATAAACTGGTGTATTATTCTCTCCTTAGTATGGTGTCCCATCCTTCATAAAAGACTACAAACAAGCTGTGCTGAGATATCCACAACACCTTGAAAGTATTAAGAAGAAAGAAGGAAGGAAGACATTTGACAATGAGGCAAGGATCAGAAAAATGCATGGAGAACATTAACCTTGTCTATTATAAATTCTTACAATCTTATAATTATACGAAGAAATTGCAATTATTCTCACTGTATGTTGTATTACATTAGCAGACAATCCTTCAAATTTTCATTAATATTGCTCACATATTTTAACTTAAAAGTATCGTGAAACAAATTTGTGCATAAATGATAAATACTACAAAAAAGGGTTTTATTATTATTATTATTATATTGTTGTTGTTATTATTGTTGTTGTTGTTATTATTATTATTATTATTGTTGCTTTATTCATACTACCCCAGCATTGGCTATGTCTGCAGGTATAAATTTGTATCCTTTTGATCAAAAACAAACAAACAAACAAACAAAAATCAAGCTTCAAAATCAGGTACATTCTTCCAGGAATAGTTTCTGACTGTTTCTGCATTTCATCACTGCACAACTAAGGGATATAACCTTCAATCAAACTAACCAGTTATTAAATACATACACCAATATATTTTAATGATGTATTGAAACAGCATTTACATGTACATATGTATCTTCAAACTACACTTGTCTCAATCACAGTATAGCTGACAAAAGTAGTATTATCACGAAACATAACTCAATACGGTAAACCCTCACTAATCCAACAGAGACTAAGGGTGTCCCAATTTGTGAAATGTTCGGATTAGAATAATTATTAATCTTAATTGTCAAAAATTATTTACACATTTTTTGCGCCGTAATTTTTTCATAGCCATTGTGGCTGATTACACTTGCCTAACCTCACCTGGTCAGAATCGGCAGGCAAAAATTTTAGACTAGCATATACAATGTTACGCGCCCACATAGGTATTAAATTAGTTTCAACATTGGGATAACATTCCCAAACTGTTCGGATAAAGCGCAACAGTCTATTGTATTGGAGGGCAAAGCCTAGGTTCTGTGAATAGGAATCACAGAGTGTGTGAGTTTTGTGTGCAATAATAATATTTGGTAAGGATACATTATCTTCATATGCTACTTTAGCACTCGAAACTACCAGCAATACTTTACTTTTCCTGCTATCCATAAGTTACACACTATAAATAAATATCCTTTAACATTTGAATAATTATTTTACTTCTTTCCGTATAGATAAATAATTAAAATAGTTTGAAGTGACACTAAAAAGTCATATAATATTATGAAATGATAAAAGTGCGTTGATGATCGGATGTATAGTGATAGAGCCCCTGCCCACGTAGTCCACAGCAAACCCGAGGCTCAAGATGTATATATGACTATGTTGTTGTAGATACTAAGAGCGAATGTTTGGAAGTTTAACATCTGAGAAGTAGGAATGCCGCAAGCAGTTTAATGCAGACACTCTCTTGGACGGCTCATATTCCAACATTTTCTATGTTCAACAAACATAACGAATCAAGTAAACTACAACATTAAGCTGCCCATTACAAAAACAACAAACAACAACAACAACTGTTTAATCAATTGTTTTCGGCACCACCACACAAGCATGTGGTAGAGGCCAGTGTAACACTACTAGAACACAAGGACTGCCCTACACTAAAAATGAGGCTTGAAGTCCAGCTATTCCCCCTACAGTGCATACAACACTAGCGGATACTTCCCTCATTATACTAGTACTGAGCCAGGAGGTTGCAAGAACCAATAACATAAATACTAGCTACATAAATAATCTTCAAGTTGCCTGCAAGAGACTTAATTATTTTTTGATGGGGCCTGTGTTGTGTCTGACTTTCCTATGCCAGGTCACATACGGTGTCAATCTGTAACTTGATATTGTAATAAGCTAGCAAGTTTGTAATCATACTGCCTGTGGTAAAGTTCATCATATTTATCACCACTTAATGACATCACACTTCCTTTATGCTAGCATTAAATTTGTATGTTTTTCAGTTCAGTCAGTCTGTTAAGTTGTAGTGTATATCACTTGCAACAATAATATACATTTTTATGTAACGAAGTGAATATTGCAAACTCGGTCATCACACTGCCATTTAAAGCACGCTAAGTCAATTTCTCCGTATCAGTATAAAAGACTTCCTGTAGCTGCTGTACCTGCAGAAGGTCCACTCCTTCACTGTCAATCCCCTTCATGACATTGTGGAGCTTCTGGCCTGGCCAGTTAGGGAATGTTGCCTTGTAGTCAGGAAGACTGGACACTCCAGGCCAAGACTTTTCATTGGGAGTGCCTAGTGTTCTAAATACAGGAAAATGAGAGAAAATTAAACTTTAGTTTAAATGTTAAAATAACAAAAAACAAAAACAAACAAAAACAATAAACAAACAAACAATTAAAAATAAATAAATAAATAAAATAAATAATAAATAAAAAATAAAAAAAAGAAGGAGAAAAGTGTTCAAGCTTTGGGGCTTTGATATACTTTTATCCAAAATCCTATATTGGAAAACAACAACAACAACAACAAATAACAAACAAACACAAACAAAAACCAAGCCAAAAAACCAGGCTTTGCTGCCTTTCGTCCTCTCTACAAAAATTAAAGGACAGTGCTACCATCACTACATACTCACAATTGCCTCATTCTTACCTAAATATTCTAAAAAGTTGGTCTATTTCCGAATCCCCTGGAAACAAAGGTCTTTTGGATAACTGCAAACATACACAAGCACACACACACACACACACACACACACACTAAAATTCACTAAGCTGAACAAGGTCCTCCTCTCACCATTTCTGCGAAGATGCAGCCTACACTCCAGACATCCACAGAGGTGGAGTAATACTGGGAGCCAAGCAGGAGTTCTGGAGCTCTATACCACAATGTCACCACCTGCAAAAACAAACAGCAAAACATAACATGCAATCACTTATTCCACTGGGAAAACAACAATAATAACACACAAAGCATCATGATTGTGAATGTGTTTGCCATAAGTTGGCAAAGAAAGCAATCTATATTTTAAAAAGTCAGGTAATTTATATGGCTTTAACCAACCAAAAGCTACAAGACAACTCCACAAGATTTCATGGTTTTCCCTAATAGATCAACCTGGTACCAATCTAGGAGATCACAGATAATGCCAGAGTTCGAGATGTTAGCATTCTCTTTACACTCTTAAAGGTAATTTTGTGCACACTTAGTATTAGTACATCATGTACCTGTATCCCTCAATATCAAGTTCAAGACTGCATACAGATAATGAATTTAGAAGAGGCTAAAAAACTTTAGGGGGCCAAGGTATATACCAGCTTAGCCCCCCTCAGCCCTCCTTAAATAAAGCCCTGCTAGCTATGTATGCGTCTCACCTCGTGAGTGTAAGTTCTGACTGGAACTCCGAATGCCCTAGCCAGGCCAAAGTCCGCCAGCTTGACCACACCCAGTATGTTGATGAGTAGGTTCTGGGGTTTGAGGTCTCTATGGAGAACTCTGTGGGAATGGCAGAACTGGATGCCCTCCAGGACCTGGTATGTGTAACTCTACGTCAACACAAATACAACAGACAACAAAAAATTACAAAAATAACAGCCAAGACGGAATTAAAAAAATTCGAGCTTAACCTAAATCCTTCCATCACAAATAACAAACTCATTCCCCCAAATAAACACATACACTATAACTCCCTCTGCCCCCTCACAAAACAATTCACTTTAATTCCTCTGATTTATTATGTTTCAACTTAATACTTAGATCTTCTAATAATGGCCAAGAAACAATAAAACCAACGAGAATATTTTGATATTCCACAAGTCCAGTCGAAAAAACAAAACAAAAAACAAACAAACAACAACAACAAACAAAAACACTACTCAATTACTGTACTTCTTTGGTTAGAAGAGATTGCAACCCATAGATAAGCAATAGTCATCAATTACTTCATGTGGGGTGTGGTCTATTTGAGGGTGCATTTAGACTAATTATGTGCAGTTTATTTGACAGCATAATCTTTGAGGAAATATTAGCTCATATGTGCAAAAGCACACAAAATCCCCGCCCCCCCCCCAGTAAAATTGATGCTTATTATTAAACCTCACAGGACCATCAGAAGATGCTAGTCCAAGTCAAGCACACAACTAGAATAAAAGGAAAGTGGAGTAGCCTACAAGATGCAATGTACCCCGTATTGATTACTATGTCTGACCATGCACAGGAAAGTCAGGCTTAACGTAGGCTCATCAACAAATGTTTTATGCACTTCATAATCATCGGCACCCAGATATCGAACTCTCCAGAAGTTCTATTTATGCTATGCTTGAATTCTTAGATGGTATTTATATGTTTTGTTTCGTATATTAAATTCCATACGTGAGAATTCATGCCGCCAAGTGATGCAGTCTCTTTTCCTTACCTTTACATGTTCGTGAGGAATTCCATTTGGAGCACTCTTATCCATGAACTTTTTAAGGTCAAAGTCCAAGTATTCAAAGACGAGGAAGAGCTTTCTGTCACAATGCAACACTTCAATAAGACTGCAAAAGAAACACACACACACAAAAACTATAAACGTAGAGTAAAAACACACACACAATATATAGTAAGTACTTGTAAAAGCAAATGATTGACATTAATACCAGACATGGTTTTAAATTAAACTAAACAAACAAACAAACAAACAAATACAACTGAAAGTAAAAAAACAACAACAAACAACAAACTAAAACAAACAAACAAAAAACTAACAAATCAAAGCACACAAGTTTGACAAAAAACAACAACAACAACAAGACTGCCTTAAATTAGGTGTAATGGGTTTGTATGTAACTATAGTAGGACACACCCATTTCAGTGCAGACTCCTCCCCCTCTCTCTCACCTGACAATGTTGGGATGGTTGAGTTCCTTGAGGAGAGAGATCTCCCTGATGGCAGTGGACGGCACGCCCTCACACTCACTGAAATCAGTTAACGAACAAATATAACTACCATAGCATACCAACCACTCAGGAGCAGAGTGACAAGCAAGCGAGTCCGAAACTAAGGAATAGTATTGTTTGCAAATGTAGACTGAAAATGACGGTCTTTGAAATAACATACATTGGAGTGTGGTATGTACAGTAGGAGTCAAAAAAAAGTTTCGAATTCCGTTCCGTAGTAGTACGGCCCTAAAACGGTAGTTTTTTAACCGTAGTTTTTATTGTTGCGTTCCGTACCGTTTTGACTAAACGGCCGACACCGTTTACTAAAACGGTAAAAAACTATGAAGTATTTCCGTCGATTCACAGATATTTTTCTAGCTAGAAACTCTTCTATAGCTATATCAGCAAGCTAAGGCCTTGTATCGACCATTAAACGCTATGGGGATAGTGCAAAAAAGCTCGTATAAAATTTTAACTTGCTTCAATAAAGCTGCAGACTGAAGTTCCGACGGGCACAGAGCTATAACGAGGTCCGCACTTCGTAGATCTTCTGTTAGCTACTGATGGACCTCCAGTAGTAAAAAATCTAAGCCTGAGGAGGCCCTTAACAGCGAGAAAACGTCAATACTGTGCGGTGGTCGAACTAACAATTCTCCGCGAGACAACTTCGAATAGGACGGCTTCAATTTTTTTTAACCCGAAAAGCTCCGCCTCTGGAGCCTGTAAACAAAAAATCGGAACGTTTTATTGGATAAACGATTTTTTATATTTCTTTGAGCGAGACATACGGTGAACGAGAAAGATTAAAACGGTAACACGGTCGAACGGAACGGCCGTTTTTCGACAAACGGCGTACCGTTTTTTCCCCGTTTTTTTTTTTTTTGCGACGGCCGTTCTACGGAACGGAATTCGAAACTTTTTTTTGACTCCTACTGTATGTGTGCACGTGGGGGGTGGGGGAGTGGGTGACGGGAGAGGATAGGATATGAGGTTCTCTAATTTAATAACACTACATAAAGCTGACAAAAATTAATTCTTTCTTGTACCACAGGGGCAAGGAATGGCCTTATCCACCATAAATGAAACCTTCGTAATACTTACGTGTCCAAGCGTATTTTCTTCAAAGCCACATTGAATCCAGTGTCCTTGACTTTAGCCTTGTACACAACTCCATATGTTCCTTCTCCAATCTTTTCCAAGCGCTCGAACTTGTCCATTTTGTCTTCCAAGGCTGCCATGTCTCTATTATGATAGAGCAATTGCTTATGAATTATCAGAACACATTAATAGTACCAACTAGTTTTCGAGGGCCACTTCTAAACCTTACTGCAACTAGTTCAAAATAATCTAACTCTTGACACATTCTGAAGGATTTAAATAATTGCTAATTGGTCGAATACCTATTTCCAGTGAAGTGCTGATAAGCACAAGTCATAGTCATTGCCTAATGGAGTCAACCACAATAACGCAGTCAAGTGAAATACTCCAACCTTATTCAGGTCCACTCTTCACTCATTCAACACCACGATTGGTTTATATTCACAGGTGGTAAAATTCACTGGCAGCATGATTGAACAACAACAACAATAAACAATAACATAACAACAATCTCAGAGCTATAATTGGTGTGCCCAAGTCTCTTCAGTTCCCCGCTCACTAAAGCCAACTGAGTTACAACATAGGTCTTCGTCACTGATCTTTGTATCAATCAGATAACAGCAATTCTAATGGAAAAGTTACCATTACTATCTGAACTAGGTTTCATATCGTGAGAGATTCATTATCCTTTGGAAACCGGTGCGAAAGAGTTTCTTGCCAGCTATACTGATGGTGTAATTTATATAGAAGGGTTACAAAGAGAGAAACATGGGTAAAGAGAAGACAAGAGTTGGGAGTTTCTTGCTGTATTGAAATGAATTCTTGAATAAATAAATGTCCTTTCAATATGCGAATGGGTAAAGTGGACGAGTAAGGGACGACTAGAAAAATCATCAGCTGCAATTACTTACTTTCGTTGTCAAGGTCCTCAGTAGAAGAGAGTACCCTCAGAACGCCAGAATACAACGACAGTTTGGGGGAAGAACGAACAGGAGCTCAACCAGAGCTGTACGTGCGAAGACAGCCTAGCCCCAAAAAAGAGAAGCGAAAGCGACTGAAGAAGGCCCGCTCTTTATTCTCGCGGCATTCTCCCGCGCGTCTTACAGCTGGCTACCGGTTAACCACGCCCTCAATAGACTACCTTTACCAAACTCAAACTCGTTTTTCTTTTTCCCCCCCCGATGATAAGTAAGGTTACATTAGTGTAAGAAGTTATATTATTTGCCATGAGGTTTAGAGCAAAAGTAGTAAATATCTCGTGTATCACCCAACTTTCAAGTGAGTGGAATGACTTATCTCCTCCTCATCACCCTCTACTATCTGTATTATATCACAGATGTAGTGACAACTTTGGCAAAAAATGTGAAGACTTGCGTTCTCAAATTATCTGCGGAAAAGATCTGCTTCATTCTTTCTGACCATGCAGCAACAGGAGGAGCCAACCTTTGGTGCGAACTCCTGCAGGAAAACCTGTTTGACGAGTATCGCATTGAAGGCAAAGATGACAGAAATGAAATATATCTGGACTTGACTGTAGACCTTCTCTCCCGTGCTCTCAAGTCCTCTCTAAATGCATCTGTACTAAAAATAAAGCTAACCAAAAAGCAAGGTGCTTGTCTTACAGTGGACATTGTTCAGGTAAATGTGGTCATTGTTCAGGTAAGGTGTGGTCATTGTTCAGGTAAGGTGTGGTCGTTTTCAGGTAAGGTGTGGTCGTTGTTTAGGTAAGGTGTGGTCGTTGTTTAGGTAAGGTGTGGTCGTTGTTTAGGTAAGGTGTGGTCGTTGTTTAGGTAAGGTGTGGTCGTTGTTTAGGTAAGGTGTGGTCATTGTTTAGGTAAGGTGTGGTCGTTGTTTAGGTAAGGTGTGGTCGTTGTTTAGGTAAGATGTGGTCGTTGTTTAGGTAAGGTGGGGTCGTTGTTTAGGTAAGGTGTGGTCGTTGTTTAGGTAAGGTGTGGTCGTTGTTTAGGTAAGGTGTGGTCGTTGTTTTGGTAAGGTGTGGTTGTTGTTTTGGTAAGGTGTGGTCATTGTTTAGGTAAGGTATAGTCATTGTTTTGGTAAGGTGTGGTCATGTTTAAGTAAGGTGTAGTCATAATGGTGTATGCTAGATTCTTCCAGTACAATCTGACAGGGAGAGAGAAAAATAACAGCCTAGATAAACTTAACGAATGTGTTGGGCTTGCTCTTCTAATTACACTCTTAGCAGATTGTGTAGCAGTTTCATGTGATGTTGTTTAGCCTACGGTGACTGGTCTCCACCGCAGCATAGTTCACGATGTTCCAGTGTCTGTGGTACCAGAGAGGCTGTGGCAGGAGTACCAGGAACCTGACATGCCAGACATCGATGTAAGAGACTTACATATTAATAGCAAATTTTCTCATTCTAACAGCCAATATTGTTAATTAAACACTTAACCCAACATTTTGACTTCTTGCCGAAGTCCTCTTCAGGGGTCAAGAGGACTTTGACAAGAAGTTGAAACGCCGGGTTAAGTTTTAATTAACAGTATTGGCAGTTAGAACGAGAAAATGTGCTATTATTATAATTACTTCTGAATCATTGACTTCCATATTAACCCACTCACCGAGTTGAGCTGTCCATATTTAATCTCTAGTACCAGCCAAGGCTTTGATTATAGTTTTTAGATAATAAAAACAAACACAAAATGGTGGGTTAAGTGTAAACAGAGAATGGCTTGTAAAAAGAAACAAAAAAAAATCTACAAATTCCCGACGTTTCGACTTCTTGCCGAAGTCCTCGTCAGGGGTCTATTTTTTAATTAACATAATATTGGCTGTTAGAACGAGAATATTTGCTATTATTATAATTATTTCAGCCGAGAATGACTGAATCATTGATAGAATAATGTTCTTCTAGTTTACTTTTCACATTTTCACAATTGATAGACTCAAATTCAAAATATGCACATATTTTTTCATTTGTGTTGTGGTTGAGGCCACGTTTTTGGTATCTGTATCGTTATGGTGTATGTAGGTGAGTATATATCTACCTCCGTTGAAGATGTTTCGTGGGATAGTTGAACGTATGAAGGCCATGAGTAATTATGTGGTAAGTGGTTGTACCAATAGTGCATGCCATATTATTCTACCTTGTGCAAAAAAAAAAAAAAAAAAAAAAAAAGCCAACATAACTCCAAGACATTAAGAGTTCGATTCAGAATGTTCAAATCTGCCAGGAAAATTGGGCAAGGCTTTGCCTGGCTAGGGACATAATAGCTAAAAGTTACCTAAATGCCAGGGTTGTGTGTTGCAGGGGGCAACTAATATGTAATAGATTTTATCTCATATATGTAATGAGGTGAAGGTGATTACTTAAATTGAGAGAACATTACAAAAGTTACAGTGAGTTTCAGGGAGGAGGAGTTTGTAACAAAAGGGTGAGTAGGCATCACATACATAAGGTTCAAAGTTTTGGCTGGACCCAGACATCATATTGCCCTTTCATTTGTGAGCTGGTTTTTATTTTTTTATTTTTTTATTTATTTCTTCTTTTTTTTTTTTTTTTTTTTTTTTTTTGTGATTAGCCATGTATCATTCTTGGACTTTTGCTGCATCTTGGTTTCATCAATGATACACGAAATATATCTTTCCAGACTTCGGGAAAAGCATGACTTCTGTGGCAGAGATCTACCTAGATTTAATGTTAAATACTTACTCTGGGTAACTATGTTAGCCAATCCTTAGCCAGTTAGTCAGAAGCTCTGGGATCTCTTACCTCCCACAGTATTTGTAAAGAGCAAAATGAGACGTAATAGTTGGGTTTTTTTATTTATTGTTTTTTGTTTTGTTTTGTTTTGTTTTTATGCATAATTCTGTCCAAACTTTACCCATTGTGCTTTTTGGCAATGCTCTCAAGCTCTACCTATTTAGATTTGAATGGAACATGTTTGCTTTACTCACACCCTTCGAATCAGGTCTGTTTTGAACACCGTAATTGTGACCTCCAGTGCTAGTGGGTGGGTGTGGCTGTCTATCCTGATGTCTGTATATATTGAAACAGACTGCACAATCAAAATCTCCTTACTTACAAACTGCTATCTTTTCCGCCCTAAGAAACCCACATTGTTGCCACCGTCACGAATACAGCCGCTGCCTGGCTGCGCCTGCCACACCTCCTTTAGCTGTTTCAAGATTCCAACTTTATCATGAGTCTCGGATGTTAATGATTCAATTGATATCATATACCGGTTGCCGATATTCTAATTAGAACCAAGGCTGATGCCTATAACTGGCAGACATTTTTCACTGTTTATTTTTTAGCATTTAAAACTTTATATACATAATTAGAATTATGGTGTTAAAGAAATTATTGAATCAATGAATAGATAAGTAATAGTGTTATTTTTAGGTCTATATATATATTTTATAAAATGTAGAATTTCCAACTTTCTCAGGAAGTTAAACAGCAATGTCTGTAAGTTAACATAATCTTATTATTTATTTTTTTGAACTTATCGTAGTATTGATGAAGTTTAATTTTATCAAGATGTTTCGGCTTTGAGAAGCCGGTACAAACGTGAAAATGATGACAACAGAATTAAAATTAAACTTCATCAATACTACGATAAGTTAAAAAAAATAAGATTATTATGTTCACTTAAATTAAATATTAACGTAGTAGTTAAAAATGAATTGTACAGCCATTCTGCTGTCGTAAACTCTTTCTGCTCCAGTAAGGAACCTTTCAGACTGACCACCACTGATCCAACAGTTATTAATGGTTCTGCTAAATTTGTATCTAGTTCATCTCTACAACAATTTACTCCATTTTGATTTACTTCTGAAATCTCATCAAGTATTCCACATGTTCGGTACAGGGTCATTTCGGGGGAGGGGAGGTTTATAAGGTTCAACTGAGAATGATTGGTTTGGTTGTGGAAAACTCAAGCAGAAGCGGCTACATAAGTCTTAGCCCTCAGCGTACATGCACGAGAGGGTTACAGTACTCAGTTTGTCTGTCAGTCATTCTGTCACATGGATCTCGAATATGGCAGCCTCCCAATTTCGTTTTAACTTTTCTTTTTTTTCTCCAGAAAAGGCTAGTTATTTTAGGCTGTGTGATCACAAGTGATTGTTGGTACCGCTCCCTATAGTCACGCTGTACTCGCTTGAGCAAATAATTTCTTCGCAGCCCGTAGTAGTTTTGCATTGCATTATTCTCAGCGGTTTACAGGAGTGCTTGGAGTTTCCCATTGAAACTACTGGTGAGGTGAGTGTCGCTTGTATGTTAAGCTTCTCTTATGAAGACAGCATTGATGTCTACAGTTTCATTGCACGAGTTGCGTCAATTTGCTCAGCTTTTCATATCGACTTGCATGAGCTGCATATTGGCCTATTCATAATGATACTACTCCAAATATATTATTCTTTTGATCTTTGTAATGACTAGCCAGTGTTGTAATGCTGAAGGTTCGCACCCTGTGGTGCTTCATTAAGTTAGTGATGAGGCAATGCTGAGGTTATCATTTGGTTCAAAACCTTCTCATAATAGATGACTTAATTATTGTTTTCCTAGTTTGTATTCACCTGTCTTCCTTATCTGGTTATAATGATTTGGAAATAATTCAATCATAGGAAATAACAACTGAAATTGGACCAGGAGATGTGGATATAAGTGCCACACCTCTCAGGGGGGATTACCTCACAACTGCTGCAGGTAAGGATCCCATGACTGTTACACTTCCTGCAGACTTACTACTTCTACAGCTGATGGAGGACTGGCGCTGGTCTGACGGAGCACTGGCACTGGTCTGGTTGTTCCTCTTTTTCACTATACCATTTCTAACTAGAGTGTCTTGACCCATTCCTTTATGCTTGTGTCTGGACCCCCCCACTCTCCAGCTTTGGCACCCTGATGGTCGGTGTGAATGGTTGCCAGCTCACACTTCTTCCACACAGCTGCCAGCCCAATGAAGCGAAGTACAGCGAGTGCAAAGTTGTGTTGATGACTGGCTACTTAGTGAGGCCTATCAATGCCGGCCACCTTCAATACACCTAATCAATTGAACCCATGCTTGACCTGTTTAATTCTGACTCTCCAAGTTGGTGGATTTAGTGGGCAGCCATTTCTGCCACCAGCTTCCAGAAAGTGACCCAAGCTTGGTGTTGTGTATCCTACCCGATGCAAGCGCTGATATCATTTCATATGTTAACTACCTTACCTGTTCAGCGATTCTTGGAAACCTTTCGCCAAACCCTCCTTTATCTCTGACCAGAACTCCCTGCAGCAGCTTCCTTATCTCCACTCAATCACCTTGCTGAATTTTTACTGCCAGCTTGCCAAGAACTAGGAGGATTTCATTGTCCATGTAGACTGCCCCACAATATGTCAACGAGAGGCAGCTCATTAGCCAACATGGCTGTCACCCATCTTGACAGGCCTGCAGGGGAAGATTTTCTTTTTTAACTCCCAGGCTCTGCCCTTCTGTTCCAGCTGTTAGCGCTTCCATGTACATGCAGAGTATCAGTCCTAGAAGACGAGCTCTGGACATCACTTCTAAACCTGCACGAGGTATGCAGTCAAATTAAAAAGCTGGTAAATCTTCCTGTCTCTCTTGCACTCCTGTCCAACTAACTAGACCAACCCATCCTTGTTCTATGGACTCCTCTCATCTCTGTATACTGCCACTCTTGAACGTGGCTCTTTAATGCCGAGGGTGTGGCAGTGGGTGGAGAAGGCATACCCCCTCAGTGCTATTGGACATGGGCCCTTCTAGATAATGACAGATACTCCCCTACCCCCACCTATTTAGTGCCATGGGTAAGGCTTCTTAATGCAGTGGGGAACAGCCACACTGTGTAAAAAAGGCAGGGCACCTCTGTGAAATTTGGTAAGGTTCCTCCATACAATGGAGAACAGCCTCTTGATGCAAAGGGGAGTGGCCCCTCTGAGCCATGGGGCGTGGTCCCTCACTATGCATATGTTCATGGAAATATTTCCCTTGTACAACTATGTTGTAACAGGCACCTAAACAGGCACCTAGCCACCAGGGGCGTTGAGGACCACCCACATCAGAAGCAGGTGTTCACCAAGGTAGCTGGCTCAATGTAGGAGCACCTACTGTTAGTCCTCCTATATCGAAAGCACAAATGCAGGCCTTTCAGTTGGCTACTACTTAGAGATATAAATTCAAACCCACAGCACTCTTGTTTTTAGTCACACAAACATATGCATCATTTCCTATTATGTTTGGTAGAGCCAACTGCGCTGGGTTTATTGACACTACCTAAACTATCCGATTGAGATTGAGGTGAGCAATCAAGTGTGATGATATTAGATTACAGTTGTGAAAAGTAGTTTGTATATAATGAACAGAAACAACTAAATGGTAACAATAACAACAACGGGTAACTACATTAACGCACACGCACGAACCAAACATTGAAATAATTGACATGCGTAAAATGTTCACTAAATAATGTTCGGAGAATGATTCTGAGACTACTCCCTGTCCAGACCTGCTTGTGAGGCTGGACTTGACTTTGTAGTGCTTGTTTGTTTATGTATATAAATGTGCCTCACCAACACAGCCTAGCTTCTTGCCTCACTCAATACATGGGAATACATGTTGACAGATCGTGAAAGATCTAATCAGAATATCTTACATATGAAAGTCTGGACAGATCCTGGCTGATATGATCAGATTCTTCCTAATGCAATATTCTTGCTAGCTTTTGCTGGCTGAGGGAAATACTTAAATATTTGATGATTGTGAGAGAATCCAATGTTTCTTGCGGTAAGTTTCTTCCGAGAGATCTCACGAGTGAGTTCTTACATGAACTTGCAAGATCTTGAGGTGTGTTTTTAATAAGGAGATTATAGTTTATATTGTACTAAATTTTAATATATTACATTTATCTGTTATAATAATAGCAAATTTTCTCGTTTTAACAGCCAATATTGTTAATCAAAACTTACCCTTAAGTGCTAATTAATAATATTGGCTGTTAAAACTAGAAAATGTGCTATTATTATAATTATTTCAGCCGAGAATTACTGAATCATTAATCTGTTATGACTAAAGAATTCTTGTTAGTCATTTGTCTTTTCTGTGTAGACAATATCGGCCAATCAGAGTGGTGAACTTCATATCGGGCTGTCTACTGACAAGGTTTCCGTGACAACCTACTTCAAAGGGCTGTCGAACCACAACTTCCAGGATACTTCCGTCTCTTGTGCTTCGCCTTCCGATGAGGCCACGCCCACAATGTGTGAGGCCAGAGTGGACGTGAAGCGGTTCAGTCAGTTTTTACAAGGCCACTTCAACCCGTCCAAAGTTATTTGCAGTTAGTAGTTGTGTTAGATTCACACATACATGTACTTGATTTATGATGCCCCTTTTTAATGTCATCCTTTACCATAACTAAGTACATTACAGTTGTATTCCATATCCTAGTATTTAGATTCTAATAGCTATTGAATATTTATAGAGGTAGAAGAATGAGTGTTAGTTACAGAAGAAAGAAGATGTTTATCAGCCCACATGCCTTCTGAGGGTTTTATTTTATTTATTAAGTGAGTGTGCTAAGATGCTCAAAATTTGATTTGTGGCAGCGAGTTAAAGGCCATACCCCACCTCATATGCTTGTCCAGAATTTGGTGAACTGCTTGTAAACTTGACAACTAGATTTACAGTAGAATGTCAGTTATCCGAACACGTTGGGACCGAGAGTTGTTTGGATAATTGAAATGTTCTGATAACTGAACACCATAGAAAATGTATTATAAAACACTAATAAAGGGGTGTGGTCAAGCAATTCTTCATGTCTGCACGTGCTACTATTAGATTTTGGGTGTTGGGTTAACTGAAGTGTTGGGATAATTGAAGTTGGGATAACTGACACTCTACTGTATGTTTAATAGTGTGCACTACATCTTCCATCCTAGTTTGATTGAGGCACTTGTTTCTCTACAAGGTAATTACTCATTGAAAGCTTTCTGGCAACCCATCTCCAGGTCACTGAGTCCTTCTATGTATGCACTTCCATTTTGTAGTCAGGGTCTGTATGTACAGGCACACAGTGGTCACTGTAACCATGGTCATGACCAGTGTAACCATGGTGATGGTCACTGCAACTATGGTGATGGCCACTGTGACCACGGTCATGGCCGCTGTATTATTCCTGAGAAAGAAATGCTGTGTGTGTGTGAGTGCATGTGTGCGTGTGTTCTTTCTTTTCCCCTTCTTTTATTGACTTTAAGAGTACTTTATTTGATTGAGAGTCTAGATTCATTCAATTTGTAGAATGCAACAAATTAGAATGCTTAAGAATGAGCACTTGCTATATAAAGTGTACTGGGGGGGAGGGGGGGCGTGACGAGAGTTTGGTCAGTGATGATGTATTGATAAGTATGTTGCTAAGATTTGCACACCCAATTAAAATGTGTTGTTGATGTACTATAATTTGACAAAATTCACAAACACATGGTGAAGGCGAAGTGAAGGCTGATGTTATTCTCACACAACAGAAAATATGCAAATAATAGCATGGGACAAAATAAAGTCTTCTACAATCTTTTTTCTTCCTTTTCCGCTAGTTCTTTGTTTCCTGGCGATGCTGTAAATTTTTTTCATCATTGGGAGTCTCTCGAGAATTTTATTTGTGTTGTGGAATTATTTGATTGGAGGGGAGGGGGGGGAAGGCAAAACAGAATTTTTACTAAGACAAAAAAAAATCAAGGGATAGATTAAAAAAAAAAGTATATATTTCTATGTCGAAATAATTGGTGCGTTCTAGTTGGTTTCAATGACATTCTTAAAAGTGATCCTAAAACTTTTTTTAAATACTCAAGACAAATGTATGTACAGTACAATTGATACATTTTGTCACCAAATGTTACTGTAATAGGCTGTTTGTAGTGGTTCCTTTGCCTGATTTTATCATCGTTTATTTATTTACTTCCCCCCGCAGATATAGTGGATGGTCGTGGAGTCCAACTGTTTCTCCTTCACGAAGTAGTTTCCCTGCAGTACTACATTCCAGCTACCCTTGCTTAATTAGACATTTACTTCTTATTAATGCACACCAACACAGCCGTCACCATGACTACTCACAATACCAGCCATACCCCCAGCCCTGAATGTCATAATTTATTTAAAAAAAAATTTTTTTTTAATGATCCAATCAACAATAATTGGTATGTAGTAAAATATAACATTGTTTGCCATGTTATTATGTGAAATAGACTTTTCTTAAACCAGATGAAACCAGGATATTAAATAAAATATTGTGTGCATGTTCCAATGGAATGTAAAACAAATCCAATGAGATCTAATTAGATTGAAAAACAGAAGTGGGAAGAAAAGAGAGAGAGGAAAAGAAAGGAGATCACTATAAGTGTGCTTTGATGAATGTATCACATGTCCTGAAGATGAGCCATGAACTGGTGCCATGAAAAGTTGAATACAAAGTTATTTTTGGGGAAACTGGCAAGGGGAGGGTATATGAGTGAAAAGGCGTGGCTATCTACTAGTCCGTCGCTTTAGTTCTCGTGCGTTCCTCGCTATTCTCGCCCTGAGGGCGCTGGACGCGAGCTGGGATCGCTCCAAGTCTTGCTTCAGGAAGAGCTGGTGCAGGGAGTACAGGGAACCTGGCGATGGGGAGGTGATGTGGGCGGAGTATTGGGTGGAGTTTTGAAGGTGCGGCAGAATTGATTCCGCATCTTTGAATACGTGATGTGACTGCAAGTAAATATAATAAAAAAATAAAAAAACAAACAAACAACAACAGCGAAACTAACACCTCAAGCCTCATCTATTTATAAATAAAAAATTAAGCTTCAATGAATGAGGTACCTAAAATTTATATATCATGGGTAAAGTCACCCCTAGTGTGAATTATTGCTAGGTTTATAGCTGTCATGACTCTAGTGATGGCTACATAGCTAGAGGAGGACAGAAGACTTGGACGAAAGTAATGAAATACAGTGCACAACTCTCCGGTGCTTCACATTCTGGCTGGAGGGGAAGGGGGGGGGGGTTAAGTAAAAAAATTGGAATACCAGAAAGGGGAGGGACAGTATGAAGTAATTAAACATAGCTCTTTGAGATTCCAATGGGGGGAAGGACCCATGACCCCCTCTAAGTGAAACCCTACCTGGTAATAAAACTAACACCAACAAAGAAACTATGTTGTCGTCTTACAGCAAAACTTTTCACAGCACACGAATTTAATGATGACAGTGCAAATGCATGCGTGAACATTCTCACCTGGTAGTCATGGGTACACTCTACCCCCAGCTTCTGAGTGAGGCAACTGAAGCTGGTGTAGTCCTCCTTTTTACAAGCCACTGCGGCGTCCTCTCCACTACCTCCTTTACTGTCGGCCGGCTGCATCAAGCTGCCCACGGCCGACAACATGGTGCGACTCAACACCACGCCCACACTGTCGTCACATGACCCGCCAGTGCCGTCCTTACTTGAAGCTGGACTCCCGAGAATTGTGTAGGAAGACGAATCTTTCTCTGCCAGGAGTTGCTCGATATCTTCGATTCTTATGTATGTGTTGCTGGGGATTATAGCAAACCAGTCATACGAGTCTGACTGGCTTGCATACATGTGTTGCAAGATGCTCGTAAGCTCTCCACCCATTGAGTGGGCTTTCTTCTTCTTGTAGGTATCCACGGTAACCACCGCCAGAGTGCCGTCTCCGTCGTCCTTGTTTGACCTCTTGTACCGAACCTTCTTGCTGAACTGGACCTTTTGTTGTGATGATCCTTTCCTTAATGCAGTCTTGGACCAGTGGAGCGAGTAGAATAGCAGATCCTTCGACCCTTGACCCCAAGTGGCCGCTACGTCCGTCATGGTGGGCTGGAGGTGTAACTCATTGGTGACCACACCCACCAATAGCACCCTCCGCCTAGCTGTGCTGCTGCTGATGTTGCGGTTAGCCCACGATCTCGAAGGTAATCGCTTGTTTCCTCGAGATGATTTGGGTTCTACAGTGAAGTGAAAATAAACAAAGAAATGACAAAGTAAAGTTAAATTCCATATTGTGAACAAATTAATAGACATTTGAGTCTTTCACATAATAAGAGATAAACAACACGATTTCAGTCGACTGGTCCAACTACAGCAGAGCCCAGAGGGGGTGTGGCTAGAGGTTTAAGAGCAATTCATCCGACTTGCTTAAGTTATAAGCATTGCTTCCTGCTTGCTATGCAGGGAAGGGAGGGAGTTTACCATACATCATGTGATCACTAAGCACATGGGGGCATGTGATCACCAGGAATGTACACAATCACCACGGCCTATTAGCAAGTTTAGCATGTAAATTAGCAAGTTTAGTATGTAAGACTAACATGTACAACACCATTAGCTAATATCCTGGCTGCAACTCGCACTCAAACTTGGTTGTTTTTAGATGAGTTTGAAATCCATACAACTCGAGTTAGCCAAATTCTTTTTTTTTGGGGGGGGGGAACACATTCACTTGACCCCCACCACAGTTAAGTGGGTGGGTCATACGACACACATGGTGGGTGTGTTCAGGCCAGAGAGTGTACAATATAACTCTAAAAGTGATATAGTCATTTCATGCAAAACATAACACCAAACACCATCTATTAAGCCATTGTGATATTTAGGCTACACCACGACGTGGAAGTTGGTATGGGATTTACACACCCGAGAAGCGAAGGTCCAAGGACAGTGTAAATCCTGTATTGACTGAACAGAGGGGTGCAACTGACTGACTTGTATCATGGCTCTAGGAAACACTTTTGATTGGCTGGTTCACTTGTTCACCTCCTAGGAGGTGGATATGAAATATATTCACGCGAATAGAGTAATCTGATTGGATGGTTTGCATGTACCATAGTACAGGAGCTATAGTATCAATCACACCGCAATTTAGGTAGGTAAATTTTAGCGAGCTGGAATTAGTTTAGCTATAAATTGATTAAAAAAAAAAGGTGTAGTTTTAAACATGTTGATAAGTGTTGGGTCAAATTGTACAAGTTATTTGTTTCACACAGACCCTTTACCACAAATTCGAACTATCTGTAAGCTATTAATGGTGCATTAAACTTTCAACTTATATATGTCTCAGCAGTAAATTTCTCCTGGTCTGTCTGTGTTGTCTTCAAGCACTAGTTCTGTGTTTTGATGTACTATTACTCCATTATCTCACTCTCAAAGCATGGGCTTATCAGATCTCACCACCAGCCAAGCCACACAAACACACACACACACACACAAACAGGGCTCCAACCCATTAGTGACATCGCGGATAACGTCAGCTACATAGTCTCCAACATGCAGACATGCTCATAGCTAAACACGACAGTGTTGACCTTGGAGGCCAGAAGATTGAACATTCCTTCTGTTCTAACTCTAGCTGTCCAACATTTAACACTCAAAAAAAGCTCTAACTTGCACAAAAACTAATATCTTCCTGACCTGCTGGGCAAGAATAAGTCACAAATCTCTCTCCCCTTTCGACTCGACAAGATGACCTATTACCTTAATATAACCAGACAATAACTGTATTAGTGGATCATTTTATCCACTATTTCAAAGAGTTCGTTCAACCTTTGAAAATACAATAATATCATTTCCAAATTATAATAAGAACATAGCAAATGTTACTTCCTAAATGATGAATTGTTTCAATGTTACGTAATTGTATTAAAACAGTGATATTGAATTAGACAAGTACACGTTTGCCAAGAAGTTACTGTATTCATTACAGAAAGATTCAAAGATTGGTTCACAGTAAAAGGAACAGATTAACACACACACACACACACAAATTCTCTTGAAACCGCTAGCGGTTAAGCGCACATGGCAGAGGCAGGATGCCTGTGCACTAAACAGGCACTGTGAGCCGTGCAAGCAAAGCTCCTGGAGCCTGGCTAGGAACTCGCAGGAGAACACCCAATCACAGCTGGGTGGTGAACTCGGGGACCTCAGGCCCTAAGCCAAGGACACAACCACTACACCACACAGCCACCACACGCACACACACACACGCACACGCATGCACACACAGTGCTACTTAATTCAAGTCTCAGCTTGCATGGGTAAATAAGATGTTTACCTTATTGTCGTAGCTACCCTAAACATGCCTGTGGGCATGAACAAGATGGTTTATCTTGGAATTGATATTAGCAACCTATTGAGGTGAATAAGAAACAGAGCCCATAATAACTTGTTAGTGGCCACAGGCAATTCATTGTGGTTACCAAAACATACCACTAATGAATCAACAATGGCACAGACCCTCCTTCTAGCCATTCCACTTGCAGCCTCTCTAAACCACTAAAGCTTTTATAGACCAACTGTAGTGGGTACCACCTTACCCAACAACATAACCCCAAAACTAACACGCATGGTCGACTGAATTACATAGCAACCTCCATGTTGGGTTTAGAACAGCTGTACTAATTACTATAGTCTTCACTCAATTTTGTTGCTTACAAACACTTCCTAAAACTAACATTTAGATAGGACAGAGTAGGAGAAAAGAAGGAAGCGACTTAAGTATCAATTAGTGTTAAAAACAACAACAACAAATAACAATACAAATTTCTTTGTTGTCTGAGAGAAGTCATATCTTCAACCTTTGTCAAGAATGATTGGATATCACTTTAAATGTTGTCTATAGTAACTCTCATAGCCACTTGGTATTATAAAAAAGCCTTAAATCAAAATCTAGACAACAGAGAGGAGAGAAGTATCTTACAACCTCCCAGATAGGGCCCTTTTTTGATTCAGTCTGCAAATGAATGCTTTGTGACAGCACAGCTAAGTTACTAATAGCAGCACCACCACTTGGTTGGTTGCAAGGACAGAGATGCGCACTTATCAAGACTCTGGGTTGTTCTAAAAGGAAGGAAAACAAGTTAATAGATTGCGCTAGGTTTAGGGTACAGTTGCCTGTATCACTTTAGTCAGGTGTCGGTAATGGAAATACATCACAATACTGCTGACTCACTACATAGGTTGTAGTAAATACATCCTATAACAACAACAAGTTATCAGAGGAAAAAAGGTATAGTACCTGCACAATAGTTATGTCCATATATATGTACCACAGTGGTGTAGGAAAGGGGCTCCGGGGGCTGGAGCCCCCCCCCCCCCCCCATATCGAAACATCTTCCTACATTGCTGTACTAGATACAGTCTAATTGACTGGCAAACTTCAAGAACTTTAAACATGGACACACAGTTGAAATTAAGTATTCTATTTCAAAGATTTTAAAGGAAGATAGCTAGGGATCACTCACTCCCAAGGGATACACACTCCTGTGTGTGTGCATACATACACACACACACACACACACACACACACACACACACACACACAGTATGCTACATTTCACCGAGAGACTCATTGGAGAGTAATTTGGGGGGGGGGGGGGGGGGGGAGAGAGAAAAAACAGATTAGGCAACACCCAATGCAGACAGAACATGGCCCATCCCTCTTATAGCTACATAAGCTAGCACTATATCACTATTATAATTAACTTCAATTAAGTGTACAGAAACATTGATTGTTTCGAACATTTTTTGTGAAGTGAAAATACTGTGTCAACCATTACACAAGCCTATAATTATATTTACTAATAAAAGTTAGGCGCTGCCAAAGAGGAACTATGGCTATTAGGGTCCTGAAGGTTCTAGGCCGTAGTGTCCTGAGCGCGGTGAGAATGCTACACTGGGGCCTGAGGGATCCTAATGTGATAGTTCAAAATGGCTGCACAGTGCCTAACTAATTTGAAACATAGCAACTGCTCCTAACAACGCCATCGTATTTTGAAGATTGCAACTGTTCCTATAAACAATGCAATAGGAGGGAGGGACTCTACATTTAGAAGCTCCACCCTGAAGGTGGGGCACTACATATAAAATCCCTCTCCGAGTGCCTAAGGGGTTTAAAGTCCCTCTGTCAAAACAAAACAACAACTACACCAGCTATGTTCTAATACTTAGTTAGGACATAATGTAGACTGGAAGGAAAATATGTGGATATACAAAGAATTTGAACAGTAAGTGTATCTCGGCCTATGCTAACATTATAAACTATTGTACGGCCTTGAATTGTATGTTTTGGTAATGCAAATACAAGCTCCGTAATGCAAATACAAGCTCCTTAATAGCTATTCTAGCCACAGGGCAACTAGCACGACCATGATTTAATTAGTCCGTAATAAGGGGAAATTGGCCTATCTTTCCCTAGTCAGAATGATAACTTCAAGAACTATATATCATGCCATAAATACAGCCAACAACAAACTATGCATAAGCCAAAAACAATGAACAAATAAATAAATAAATAAATAAATGGGTAATTCTGGCGTGACGGACATACAATTCAGACACTTTATTGGTTGTTATTATAAACTAGAATATTAATTCTAAGTTCATTGTATATATACTGTTAAGGTTTGACCTAAATTAGATATCACTCTAACTATATCCCACTTTCATGTTACATGGGAAGGGCAGTGGTTACTTAATGGTGCGTGACAGATGTATTCAGAAGAAGTAGAAAACACTGGTTAAGAACATTCAAAGCTAAAACTCTGTGAAGTTACTGGGAGTATTTTTCTAATTTTTTTAAAATTATTCCTATAACTTAAACACAGTTTGATATAGAAATTTTTTTTTTTTTTAATTTAGTAGTTTAATAAGTGTTATTAAATTGTGTGACAGACGTACACAAATATCGTGACGGACATACATGTGTGACTTCAGAGAAGAAAGCACTGTGAGCACAAAAAAAGGCACTGACAGACATGAAAAGATCAAATGCTTTCAACTACGAACTGTCCTCGAATCCGGCAACAGTAGGTGGGTTAATAACTCGCACAATTTGTGTTGCTGGGTAGAAGATCTTGTCTTAGAAGATCTTGTCTTCAGGTCTTGGCCACTTGCCACTTCCAGGTATTGGCACTCTTATGCACGACAGCAAGTCATTCAACAATTAAATGTTGTTTATGAGGAGATAGTGAAAGACTCTGCTGAAGTCGTTTCATGGCTTTCCCAAGGCTTGCCGTGAGTGATATGGTGTTTCCTGGCTTGTGGTACTTGCTGTGGTGCTCACTCATTTCATAGACTTCTTCGCTGGATAAGCTTTGATTTGCAGTCATTCTTTGAGCCGATGTTTATCTAGTTGCTGTTCTGACATACTATCTCTTTGAGCTTTGTGCTGGCATTTCTTTTGTTCCTGGTCTGTCAAGAGTTGAGCTTGATGAAGTTCAGAATCAGCCCGTATCTTTTCCCTTCGTTACGCTTGTCTTTCATTAGCAGTTGACATATTTCGAGGTCTATTCTAAAAAATATTTTGTAACGTAAGCATTAAGCAAGCCACATAGGCTAGACTGATTGTCACCACTAAGGTAGAATGCAGCAGAGTAAGTACTCAGGTGAAAGTGGCTAGAAAGTCAGCCGTTGTCACCATTACAAGGCAGTAGAAGTCAGCCAGGTTGTCACTGTTTACCTGTCATGCAGAGAAGCCTAGTTGACTGGACTGGTTGTCAGCATTACTGATGTGAGTAGCATGCAGAATTTTAAAATTGGCATAAAAAGTCAGTGTGGTGGTCAATTCCAGCTATAAATTTGCTTATGCTAGACATTAATTGAAGTAAATTGTGGTTGTGTCCCTAATCAACGCATGGAGTAACAATGTAGCATGTATAAGGGTGACTGGTGAAGATTGCTTGAATGTGTCACACATTTCTTGTGAGTCATGGTGGTTGTGGTCTCCAACTAAAAGGTGGAAGTTAAAGCTACCATTGAACTAAAAAAGAAAATGAAATATAATCACTGAGCAACTCGATGTGAATGAGCTATCACTTTTTGTGTGACAGACGTACAAGATTAATTATACCCGGGAATGAAGAGCTGCGAAATATTAAAAATATATACATCATTATTTTTGGGGTATTGAAAGTTCCAAGATTGATTCAAAAATATGAAAAAGGGAATAAAAGTGTATTACTATTAGATGTAGGAGGTGCCTAATCCAAACCATCCCTCATACCATGCCAAAATACTTTAATGAGTAACTCTATTAACAAGCACTGTAACTCCTCCCCCTTTTATCGTATTGAGTTATAACTTTCAGTAAATGAAAATTCCATTGTTTGGCTTTAAAATGATATATAAGAACACAATCTAAACCTCTTTTCAAATTTTACCCCTTTGGTTGACATTTTCATAGAATTGCCCAAATAAAAAATAAAGCACTGTCTGCTGATCATAGTATAAAAAAAGCTCCACCATTTTAACACAACGAACACACACACATACACACACGCACACACACAATCTTCATCATTATCAATGAAACTATAAGTAATACACAAAGCAAACAAGGCTTGTCAACAAGCCAGGTTTACATTTCCATCTTCACGATACTTAGATTCACAACATTAGCACTTCCTGTGGACAAAAGTAACCATCATTATAAGAGAAGTCCTTCACTTTCCCCCAAACTTCTCTGATCTGTGCGTGTGTGTGTGTGTGTGTGCGTGCATGTGTTGGGGGCACAGACTCTATTTACAGGACAATGAAACCATCCTTATTACTCGCCTAAAGTTGATCAACAATGGCTTTGTTTTCTATAATAACACAGATCCTATAGTAGAGTGACACACTGTGTGTGTTATCCCAGGATAATGACCTCTACAACAAACCTCACACCTCACACGAATACACACAACAATTACATTTTTCGATATAGTAGGACAAAGTTGAGATTAGCTCTGGCAACTGCAACAGGAAACAAATGAATAAAAATCCCAAAATGTCGTGTAGGATCAGCTAAAGGATCCAACCACTGGCCTATAGCAATGTAGGTATAAAAACAAAACCAACAACAACAACAAAAAACAGCACTAGATGTAGGTATAAAAAAAATAAAAAAATAAAAATAAACAGCACTGAAGTAGAAGTTGTTTTCACTATCCCATCTCATCACACAGCCCTGCTCCCTTCCACTAACTCCCACCACTGGTCATTCTGCATGCATTCCTAGGCTTAATAATTCTCTAAGTGCAAGCCACAGTCCACGAGCAGAAAGGCATATCAATGACTTCTGAGGGGGAAAACGTGCATATGCATGAATGCGTAATCCGCATGTGTGTGTGTGTGCGTGCATGTGTGTGTGCATGCCACACCCAACACTTTATTGGATTTTGGAACTGAATAAAAAACAAACAAAAAAAACAAAAACAAAAAAAACAACAACTAATAATAATAATAATAATAATAATAATAATAATAAACAAACAACCAGTATTCTCCAGTACTCCAAGTCAATAAGCTATCACCACTGAACCAAGGCTTGAACCTCTCACACACCACAGGTGAGCTGACGTAGTAGAGTAGCCAAATCATAATACCATACCATACCATACCATGTGCGGCATTTGAAGTGGCTTGACAACACAAGACGACAGCACTCTTTCACAGCATTCATACAATCCTCAGACAGTCAGTAAGTCCTGGCTATGGAAGTAGTCACAGCAAACAAAGAAGACCACTAAATGTCAACCTCACAATTCAGTGGGCCGGAGTGAATGGAGGCCTCACAGCAAGTAGGGCTGCTTACTGCAAAAGGTATTGATGTTAGAAGTATGTGAAAAAGAAAGCCAACTTTTCAATGAGCCTTTTATGAATTGGTCCAGAGGAAGCATCAAGATTATAATTTTCTTTTCTAGATGCAGATAGCTGGGTATGACATTGGTAATTTATGTAGGGGCTACCCCCATGAATGAAATACTTCAAACTTTTTTAATTGAGCCAAATATCTCTCATCTTATCTCAGGATACTTAAAAGTTAAGATATGGTCCTACTAAAACATCAATATTATGATCAAAATAAATATTCTAACTGTGTACTTGCAAAGTTTTCACGAGTGTTGTAAATTAGAATGAGCTGCTTGCATGTGCTGGGCTCTCTTGAGTAGAGCTGACTCCTAACAAACTGAGATATCTGTTGAATAATGTTGGAATCGTATATAATATTCATTTTGATGATTTTTCATTACAGTGGTTGCGTTGGTTTGAAACAAGTAGGTGTGAGTGTCAACGAGGGCGGAGCCTCAGAGTAACCCAGTACAGTCCTGTGTTCACCTACCACATTGGAATCTCACAGCTTTTCTTGAAAGTTTACAAAATGGAAAAGGAGCTGTTACAAATAAAAGCTAACATCAACAGTGGGAAGTGGACAGCAGCGCTAATCCAATAGAGTCATGTTGCACTTCCAAGATCTCCTGACTCACTGGTAATCAGATACACTAATCTTTGATAAGGAATATGGTGTATGCACCGTGCACTGCTAGGAAGATGGTACCACATTACCGATTCTGATAAATGTAGTGGTATCTAAATGCAGTGCATTACAGTCTGTTGAGTCAACAGGAACACTTCCACGAAAACACCGCTCATCAGTACTATCATCCATACTATCACACACACACACACACACACACACTCACACATAAGCACAACATATTTATATACACTCACTTCACCTCTCATATGCACACACACACAAACAAACAAACAAACACAACACAAGGGAAGCATCACAATGTTTACTAGTGATGCGCTCTAATAGCACAAAATAGCGAAGCGAGTGATGCATGTTCCCTGTAATTGCAGCTATTCCATGCATGCTTGGTGTGGCTACAAAATACTGTCAAAGTGAGAAAACAATAGTGGTAGCTTTTTTCTATGATGAAGGCTCCTGGTACCGTAATCCTCAGGAATAGTCTAATAAATATATTAGGAACATTTAATGGCTTTTCAAAAAGAAAGATTCTTTACTTTGCTACCTGTTTCTGTTTCGTTTTAGCTCTCCTCCTCCTTGCCCTGTCTTTTTCATTTCTTATCTCTCTCCTTACTAATTTTTCTTCTGGAGTTTCTAACGCCCTCAAAGCTCTTGACCGAGCGTTTCTAACGTTTTGTCTCTCTTTAGCAGAATTTGTTTCACTGGGCATCGCTACTTCGTACGGCGGGTAAACAAAACAAAATGTTGCTAAGAAGGTTACCCAGCCCGCGCAAGCGTGTAGGAGAAAATGTGCACACGTACGCCCACGCAAGAACAAATACAATTCCTAGACCTAAATATATATATATATATCGCGGACTCATTAGAGAGTCAGCTCCGCTCGCTTCGCTGAACTATGCAGATGCTCTCGTAGATAACTTGATACCTGACTAACTGAGCATGGCCCTGAAGCCTAACACACCATTTCACCTAGCACTACCGGGTGAGAGATTATGAGTGTTTGAGTAGCCAAATCATAATTAATAGTCTAAACCACCGGAAGTGTCCCCACACAACACACAGACACACAATACATGTGTACGCCAAACACTGTCCCAATGCTACATGTATATCCAGTTTTCAAACATTAGCTGACTGTAGTGTAATTTCTCAACTTTCACATGTTTCTCACAACACATGTTTCTCACAACACATTTCAACAAGTGTCTTGCCAACTGCTTCAATGACTGCATCACTTTCAGACTATTGTTACATCTGACTCACTTGGATGGTGATACATCTTACCACATAAGCAATATCCTTATCCATTACAAAATATAAATAATCATCAGAGGAAAACGTAAACAGACAACTTCACCGTTACAAAATATTTTTTACAATAGCAACAGCAAGTACAATATTATCATAAAATCAATTTTAGTAGACTTGTAATAATAATTATTGACTTTACTTGCAATTGAATGAAGTTAAGTTCTTTGTGACAACTGAAAGCTTAATTTCACAGGACACAAATATCTCTCCCACCAAACCCCTCCCACTGATCACATGCTTCTCACTTACTCGCATATTCAAATTCCAAATCTTCCTCTTCTACGTCTGAAGGCAACTCGTCCTTTGGCTCCTCCCCCCACCCTGCGTCCGCAGGCAACACATCTGAATTATCGTCTCCCGTCACATTCCAAAATCCTTTAGTCCATATGATCCACGGCAAACTACTGGACCTGCTACCACGGGCACCACTGTGTCTGCCGCCTTCGCCATTAAAGCTGCTACCAGGTCCGCCCCTTCCGGATGTGAGTTTCCTTTTGACCATGTGGACTGACGCACATTGGTCTAGCGTGGAGTCAGTCACGACTGCCTTCGATAAAAATAGCCCCAGGAGGCTACCACAGAACATTATAGCAAAGTCTCTGAAGAGAGATTTCCCTGGCAGTCTGAAACGCATTGTGAGTTGGAGGGATAAGTAAAGTAGCTGTAATGTTGAGGGATGTGAACCGGTACAGATCTGGATGTACTGGTCTGGTACAGATATGAATGAACTGGTACAGAGATGACTGAACCGGTAAAGAGATGAGGACGGCTGTTTAGCTTCCAGCAACTAGCGTATAGTATTCCAATACTGTGTGCCGAGGGGTTTTAACAAGCCAAGAAGAACATTTGGGTGGGTGAGTGATTCAGAGGTGATAGCCCTTTCTACAAACAAAATGCAACTTATATAATGTCAGCCTGGGGTGATAACATGTCTCATAACTATGTGACTACAGGACTGAAACTCGGCCTGGACTTCTGCCCTCCCTATATCCTACGTTACACAAAACTAGCTTACTACGTACCGCCTTCAACTGCAGTATAGTCTCCGATACGCCAGAGCTAGTGTAGAATAAGCGTGGTACGTTCCCCAGTACTACCTTCTGCGCCACATAAGAATACAGGTAAATGGTAGGTACCAGTATCCACACGGTTAGTCACCGCCGCCACTTCAGCTGCACCGCGACCTTATATTTGTAGTGGCCAGATTCTTGAGTGTTATTCACCCGCAACCCCGCCCATAATAATAATAACTACGTTTAGGTAAAGATCGCCAAACAAGTAGCATTTTCTAATCCAGAAGAAAAGCGTACCAAGACTCTACACTTGATAAAGTATCGTCATTAAAGTACAGCACTGGATGTTGACTTAGTTCCATTCCTATTCAACATAGATTACTACATATAAAATCATTTTGCACTACACACAATAAAAGATATAAATTTCGTGCTGATCACTCAAAGAAATCATTCAACTAAAGCTATCAAGTGAAGTTAGTGCTACATTTCTGTACATAACAATGTCTATCCCGTAGAATCCTTGCCATCTTTTTGGAGCGCATATGCACATACTTTCTTGTGGGCCTTCCATTTGGCTTTCTGGCAGGCATAATTACAGTAAGCCACTCTCTTGCACCCAGCACATAGCTGAATCCGAGACTCTATACTCCTGCCACAGTTATCGCAAAACTTGAACTTTTTCCTGGCTATCATAGGACCGCAACTGTCGCTGGAGCTAGAGGAATCCACCTCTTTGCTGTTGTCTACAATTGAAGATTCTATGTCGCCATTATCCTTAGAAGAAGAGCTGGGCTTGGAATCTTCACTTATTTCAACTTCGTCTGCCTTTTGGTTCTCTGGCTCCCCTATCTCCCCTTTAGCTTCACTCTCTCTCTCCTTGGTTTCAAGCTCTTTCATCTTTTTCTTTAACTTCTTTCTCTTTGACTTGGAAAGCTGGAGAGTAAAACAAAAATGAAACAGAGCGAGATAAACAAGAGAAATGAGCACATAATTATTAATATAGAAACACTAAGTCTCAGAAAAGCAAATGACAAAATTATGATAGCCTTTGCTTTTCGTTCACGTTTAGTTTATCATCATAATTATGTATTTATTATTGGTGAGCAAACACAGCTAGATACTATCAGGAGTGTACAAATTAGAGCCAACTGAATGCTTCCCACAAAAACAAAACAACCAAACAAAAATTAATACAGAGAGAGAGAGAGAGAGGGGGGGAGGGGAAGAGGAGATTATAATTTCAATTTTGATTCTTGTGTCTCAATATGACATTTTCTCAATTACTCTGCCACACAGACATCAAAGTAGCCAAAAACTAACCTTCGGAGCGACATCTTCCTCTTCTTCCATTTCTTTGCATTCTCCTTCATCCTTTACGCTTTTCTCTTCCTCATCCTTACACACTTCTTCTTCCTCTGCCTCATTATTACTGTTCCATTCAACTGGACATCACAACAACAACAACAACAACAACAATTATATGTACTTAAACAACATGCAGCATGCACAAGATATGAAATGCTTGGCTGTTATAATCACTGTAAGGTCATTCAGACAAATTGATTTTCATGAGAAGATAATTAAGTTAAAGAAATTCATCATAAACGGCATGCAACAGGTAATTACATGTATGGGGGCTAATTTCTCGTTCTCCGTGAAAATCTCATTTATGCAAATTTTGGGTGAAATACAGATTATATACATAGATAGTATGCATATCGCGACACTTTCAATTATAATGAACTATTGGGTGTGTCAGCAGTGGTGTACTTGTGCCAATACACACACACACACACAAACATACATGTATAGTAAGCGAACAGAGAATTTGCAAATGTTGTGGCTAGTATTGCTTGAACAAGGACAAGGTAAACTATATTTTAGGGTAGTTGTCACTAAACTTAACACAGCCTGTACTAGCACCTTTCCATAGTGCGCAAGCGCAACATGAATAGCCAGAAGGTAAGGTTACCATCATCATAATGACAAGATCATTGACATTGTACGTTATGTACAGTATCATAACGTCATATACATTATACTCCTGGTGAGCTGCTCCCTTATCTTGTTATTTTAACTAGTTAGTAGTGAGAATCCTCACTGATGGATGATCCAATCTTAGATCTCTGCGAGGCTAGGAGTACTCAAATAGCAGCCTACTTGCTACTTCCAGTGCTTCTGTTAGGCTTAAAAAAAACAACAAAAAACAAACAAACAAAACAAAAAACAACAACAAAAAAGAAAAACGAAGTGAGAGAAATAGGTAAATAGCAAGAGTTCTAAATTCTGGAGGGTTCACTGTCACTATCCTCACAACTTAGTACGTACATACATACCCACCCATTGATTAATATGGTTGCTTACCCTGTAGAATATGCAGGGGTGCATTTAGGAATCAATTTAAGAGGGGGCAAGATAGAGCTTCACAATTTCTTTTTCAGCCTTCTTTTACTCATTAGATGTATTCTCTCTCTTTCACATCCTGGGTTTGATTCCTGGTGGCAAAATATTTTTAATTCTGTATTGTTTAAAAAAGCCTGTGAAAGAGAGAGAATACATCTAAAGATAGAGCTTTGCGCTACCTCAAGGGGGTCGCACTCACAACTTTCTTACAGAACTAAGATGAGAAAGGAGATGGGCTTCAATTACAAAGACAATAATTAGAGCATCAATAAAGTTAAAATTGAAGCATTTGCATTCACCTTAATTATTCACTCTTTAACTTTGCTTTTCGCTTATGAAATTTGAAGAATACTTCAAGTGGGGGCAAAATGACTTCAAGGGGACGAGTGCTCCCCTCCCCTCGAATAAACCCCTGTATGGTACATGAACTCTTTAGCACTAGACAACAATAAATGGTGCATCAAGACAGTAGGTGGAAGTCTACATACTTCTTTTCAATAGCCTAAGACTCCCAATCATCCAGATTCAACAAGACAACTAATAACACACGCATTCAGCACTGCCTAGTGACACCCACAACTTACACTGCTTTGCATTATAACGACTCTTGGGGAGCAATGTAAGTTTGGACAATATAGCAATCCTCTTGGGGAAATCGGGGACTGGGTCACCATCTTCATCCACATGGGGCGTGAGCAGCTGGGTCAGTTCATACTTGTACGGGATCTTCAACGCATCCAGAGCTAGGGGAAAAAAACAAAAATAAACCAAAACCAAAACAAAAGCAAAACAACAACAACAAACAAAAAAAACACAAAAAAACAACAACAAAAACTAGTAAACTTGAGTCGGATATTAGTCAGCTACTTCTGAAGCGTTATTTAACGAAGAGTTTGAACTGAGGTGTGGTAAGGGGTCACACTACAGCACACACACAGACGCTAACAGTAGAGGTGAGGATAGGAGCAATAGACTAAATAATTATTACCTAAATGGAATAAAGAAATGTCTACCATGGTGTTAATTACCCATGATAAGCTGATTACTCCAGGTATTTTAATTACAAGCGAGGTCAAACATGGAAATACACACACATATTAATAAAATACACATATTAATAAAATACACACACACACACACACACGCACACGCACAACTATGGGCTAGTAATCACTTATTGTTTACATAAACTGGGCAGACCTAATTAAAATAGCAACAACAACATTTCTAACCTTTAATTTAGTTATGTACACATAACTTATGCACGTAAACAAGACACACTAAGTGAATTTATCAACACTTGAGACTTTCAATTACACAATGATTGTAACATTCATAAATGTTCCTAAAAGCAAGTAAGTGGCTCGATGCACCTGACAAACTGGTGCAAAAAAATGTTCGAACTCTTATATACCTCTCATTTGGTTGTGTGGGGCGGCTAGCTTCATCACTATAGGGATATCCTCCTGTCTAGTCCCCAATGGCAGCTTCTTGTTGAAGGCAGGAGCTAACGGTACAGCACAATGAATACACGTATATGTCGTAATTAATAATTGTGATCACATTCATGAAGTACAAAAAATTAAATATTAAATCGTAACCATCTCATGAATGTACATTGAGGGTGAATGTCTTAAAAAGGGGTACGGTGTTCACGAAATGATCATTAATTTAAGGAAATTAATTAAAGGGCAGTTGAAAAGTTAAAAAAATGTATCAGAATCACATAATCTGATAAATAAACATGGAATAGGCCCACACAGCAAATTTCACCATACCACTCACCTACACCAACCACCCAAACACACACTCACTTCCACTGGATGGTATGAGATATCGAGGGACCTTGGGGTCAACCCTGCGTCCCAGGTCTGCTGGCTCCATGTATCGAATCATCACTGTCTCAGCTGCTGCCTCATCTGGTGCGTCTACCACGTTCAGTTCAAGATGCTGAATCATACACACACACACAGTACATGTAAACACATACCTTAGTTCACACACATACACTATCACTGACACACCTACATGTGGTAGGGTTGTTCCGATAGACACAACACAGCTACAATTCCTTACTATTTATAATATGTATCACAAATAAAATTAAAAAAAGAAGAAGGAAAAACAACAACAATAAACAAACAAAAACACAAAACAACAATAACAAAAACAAACATCAGGGCTTTGTATAGACTATGGGAGGCCTGGAATTTCACCCCTAAATTTAGTTTCCACCCTAAATCTGTTTTACCTTGACTGAATTTTTGAAAAAGAATCCCCAATAACAACAAATACATTCCTAATAGAAGGTGCATACAGCATCACTTTGCCACATCACGAAGTTAATTCTCATACATGTACATACTACACAGAATAACATCCACACAACTCCCTCGTACCTTCAACATGCAGTGATTCCCAAACTTATCACTGTCCAGCACTTCCACCAAAGCTTCGTCACCCGGTCCACTCACAACCTCACGATCTCCGTAGTCTTCTGTCCCATACGGCAGCCCCTCAGGCCACTCCCCATCTCCTGACGTCCATTCGCCCACGGCCTCAGCATACTGGTTCTTGGTCTTGGAAGGTGTCACTGGCCACTTGTGAATGGAGGAGAATTGCATGTCTTGAATAGCTTTCTTCTTGGACTTGAGCTTCTTCCGGTTGCCTTGGAATTTGTCCCTTGGGATATCTTCAGGGGCTAATAGTAAACAACCAATGATTCAGTCATTCTCGGCTGAAGTAATATAATAAAAGCAAATTTTCTCGTTCTTACAGCCAATAATATTGTTAATTAAACGGGTTGTGTTTTTATTGACAATATTATTGGCTTTAAGAACAAGAAAATTTGCTATTATAATAATCAATTCCAAGTTTTAATTAAAGATGAACTCCTCAGGTACATTATACAAGCGATTGTCAGGTACTAATAAAAACAAACAAACGAACAATCAAAACCCACCACTTTTACTTAAAGTTTATAAATTAAGAGCATTCAAATTTTATTTTCTTGACTTTTTTCCTCAGCGTGAACTTAAAGACATTGTTTTATCCTATTTATGTGGCCCAATGTTAGCTCCTCCAGTAAATACATGTACATGTATCCTATGCATCTTTCAATCACCTGGGCCATTCATCTTTGGGTCGACCAGAAAGCTTCCAGGGTGGTCTTTAGTTGGAATAGTGAAGTAGCCATGCCCATGCTTCTCTGACACTAGAGTATACCTACACAAAACAAAACAAACAAACAAACAAAAAAAGCAAGCAAAAATAACAACAAAGGTACGTACTTAAACTTTAACCTCCAATAATAATTGTAATGTTTCTCAACTACAGTATTATTTTATTTGCCTTCTTGTGTAGTTTCTTTAAAAGACTCACTTCTTAGCAAGAATTTCTCTAACTTCCTCTGGTGTCTGGTCGCCATCCATGACGTGAAAGATGACACCTTCCTTGTTAGCGAGCACAGTAGCCATCTCCTGACCTTCTTTGACCTGCATAGTAAGGGTATCTTACTAACAGGGCAAAGGCCAAAATAGAAGGTCAAACTAGAGGGGACAGAAATTCACTGATTTTGCCTTGCTAAATGGATCACCTGAATGAAGCCCCAAGTTTAAAAAAATTATTTTTTAATTTTTTCCTGAGGAATCCTTGACGATAAAAATCAAGTTCTTCAAGTTTCAGAGTTATTACTTGTGTCACTTTTTAGCAAGGCTAAATATAAAGTAAAAAAACAAAACAATAACAAACAACAAAAACAAAGCTAAGGAAAGTTAGAAACTTGTGGCATAGCTGGCCGCACAATTACTACACAGTGATACTTAACCTGTTTAAGAAAGTCTAGATATATTTACATGTATGCAGCGAAACTATGTTGATAGCTTTAAAAAAAATAAGATACTCAACGAGCCATACTATGGCTCCACCCAATTTATATATCAAACAAAAAAGCAACACAAGAAACAAATACATAAAAATGTCTCATTGGGCTCGTTTGCGTATTATGTGCCTTACATCCGAGGCATACCTTACCTTGTATCCTTGTTTCCTCAGAGCCTCCCCATCCATCTGAGTCACCATGACAGACTGGTGTTCCCCTGGGTGCTGTAACACCTTCCTGGCATTGCGCACCGCCTCCCTCCTCGCTCGACGAGATGCATTCCTACCTTTAGGGACAGGAACGTCAAGCTTGGCCACTCCCCCTCCCGTAGCTGAGGAAGAGTCTGAGTCGGATCCCGACATAGAATCACGCTAGATCAGGAAACAATCACAACATGAGGCACGTATATCATCAATTAACACATGTACTTAATAAAATGATAAATAAATGAAAAAATATTAGCGCTAGGAGCACATGTAACTAACTACTTTAGGGAAAAAACTTATTCTTACTTTCAATGTTAGTACTGGATTAAGACTTAACTAGAGTACGTATTCTATGAAGTTTAAGTATGTGTGGTGATACCATGGTGATAGTACTGTTAAGCAGAACAGGCAACTTTGCAATTCTAATTAGAGCCCAACAGCCCCTTCCTATCAAATTCTTCAATACAATAAAATAACAGATTTTTTTCCCACCTCATATGTTGTTTCCACGGAGCTGTCATTACAAGGCACTCTGAAGATGTCCTTCGCCAGACCCGTCAGTGATTCTGCAGGCATGCTCAACTCCAGAGGCAGACACATGATTACAAGCCGGGCCACAGGCTCCCCAGGCTTGTACAAAAGCTTTTTCCCATGGGACTTGCTGCACGCTACAACACCCTTGTACTCCTTCGACGTAATCTCCATCTTCTCAAACTTGATCCCTGTGGATTCTCGCGACGCCATGCGACGAACAAAGCCAGGAAGGTTCTGAAATTCCACCAATCGGAAGTGATAGTCATACAGGTGCTCAACGGACTTCTTGCCAGCGCTTCTCACTAACTCAGTCAAGCGCCTAGTGGCGTCTTCTGGCACGCTCTTCGGTTTCTTGTCCATAGGGTGTCGGACTTTTGACCCTTCTTGAATAAAGAACATTAGAGCACCGCTGGTTGGAATTTTTAAGTTGCGACTTACGCTGAACGGGTCAGCTAACATGGACACCAGAGGATTGTACTTAGACGTCTCAACTATTTTCTCCTTCTTCTTCACCGGTTTCTCTTCTTCTTTGGATTGTTTTACGTCTGCTTTACCAGGACACGACATGTTGGAGAAGTCCTTCGCTAATGCATCAATTAAACTTTCTGATGCTGTCAACTCGGAACTTCCTGCCACTGAAGTGGTGACTTTGATGGGTGCATTCATGCCTTTACGAAAATTACTGTACGCTTCATCACTCAAAACAAGTGGAGAATCATGGCTTTTCATGATCACCTTTCTTATAGAATCATTACTAACAGCACCCTCCGAAGTGGCAGTCTTTTTAGACGGTGCTGCACCTGATGACATCATCTCGCTCAGAGATCTCGCCATATCTAATTCAAAGTCCGGTAAGGACTGACTGCTGTGAGATTTGGAACGTTTTGAAGCCGTGGTGGATGCTGTCTTTGATGCTCCCCTGGAACCAGTCTGCTTAACTGTTCCCGACATGGACTTTGAGGCTGTTGCCTTTGAAGCGCCTGCTATCTTCGAACGTTTAGGCATTGCAGGGTTCCACTTGAAAAATGGAAGGTCATCAAAGGCAGTAGGAGCCAGTAAGAACCTCTCCAGTGATTTCATCCCATCATCATTGTCCTCATTGTGTATTAAAGTACTGTGAGCAATAGAGTCGGCTAGCTCCTCTATGCCCAGGTCATACACAGCATCAAATCTACTCTTGTAGGTGGCTTTCTCTCCACGATCAATTTTCTTCTTCACAACGGCCCATTTCACAGCCTCAATTACCACATCATCCACATCCGGGATGTTGGGTTGACGTGCGAGTACTTCTGCGTACTCCTTGGTCCCCTGTGGGATGAAAGACTCTTTGAATTCCCTTACCAGGTGCTCTGGCAATCTGTCTTCATATGGCACCTTTATCTTTCCGATTTCCTTCTTAGCTGTCAGTTCCTTCTTTTTTGGCTCCATCCTAGTTTCACTTTTTTTCTTCGGCTCAACCTCTCTTTCGTCATTGGCCTTATTGACAGCCTCATTCTTCCTCTTTATTTCTTCTTTAGACTTCCCTTTCTGAATTTCCTCCTCCTTTGAAACTTGGTTTCTGTCTGAGGGCAAGCTGTCGTCTTGATCTTCAGCTACATTAACCTGCTCCTCATCTTCTTTCCTTTGGGACATTGCTTTCTTTCGTCTTCTTTTTATTTGAGCTTTTGACAGACCACTCTCTGAGGAGACCTTTTCTTCCTGTACATTTACTGGAGGGCTACTTGAGGAAGGGTTTGGAGGGTCTCCATCTGGCTTAGATTTTGATTTATTCTTCAGTCTATGCACTTCTTCATCAGATCCCTTCTGTCTCTTCTCTCTAAATTATTCACAATTATATCTAAATTTGAAGTACGTATCAGGACAAGCATTAGTGCCATCACACAGCTACACCCAGCCAAATGCAGGCATTTTAGACCACGCCCACCCCAAGACCAAGTCACACTCACTCCAAGACCAAGCCACACCCACCCCATGACTAAGTCACACCCACCCCATGACTAAGTCACACCCACTCCAAGACTATCACCCCCTCTCTAACTCATACTTAATTAACTCAAAGTCATACCTCCACATACCTTACCTTGTCCAACCCACAGATGGTAGCCACTCACCTACTACTCTTGTAAAGTTTCTCTCGATCCTTCACCTCCTGCTGAGACAAGTAGCTCAAGTGAGCCTCAGGAGATACCATAGTCTTCTTCTTGTTGTTCCTTCTCCCTCCGTATCCAAGCCCAAAACTCGAGTACTCGGCATTAATGGCTTCAATCTCTTCCTTCTCCTTGTCTGTCAGTACAAACTTGCTCCTCTTCTTTCCCAGTCTCTGATTCAAGAAATTTGAGTAGTGATAAAAACGTGGAACCTCAAACAGCATAAATACGACTGGAATCTTCTTGACGCCTAACGGCACATCAAGCGAAAGGTAGCTATCTTTTAGATTTTGGAACTCCTTGGACTCTAATTTCATAAAGCTCTTGGGGTCCTGCTGCTTCTTAAACTTGTCGTAGTTCTCCGACTGCATCATGGCCACACCCACCCAAGTCATGAAGGACGACCGTGTGGGGTTATCAATGAGGTGGCATTTGATGAGGTGTAAGAGACGCTGCATCTTCTCACGGTTTTCTCTGAAGCTCTGAGCCATCATGTCATACATTTCTCGATACTCCTCTGTCGTGTCCGGCGTGAATGTGGGCTTGTACTTGATCAGTAGCGTCTCCTCACGCAAACGAAGAAATTTCCGCTGGCGAAGGTCAACATTCTCAGGGCGGCACCACTCCTCGCATATTCTGCGGGCGTTTCTGATCATGAAAGCTGCTATACTGTAGTGTCTCTCACTCCTAGTCTTCCTGTCCTCAATGGCAGCAATCTGCAGCATCTCCATGAGATCATGGAGAACCTCAAAGTGCGTTATTTTCTTACACAAATCCCTGAGTTCCATCCCGGATATTTCGAGCCTGGGGTCCGTCGGAAGTAGGGAAGGGTCGTCTCCAGATATGACCACCTCTACCTGTTTGCAGACGGCACACTGGATGTCGTGTTTACCAATCACTCCTTCTTCAATGATGTACAATTTCAAAGAGTTCTCAGTGTCAGGCAGCCGGGCCCCGCCCCTTGCACCGCAGTGCTTGCACGGGCGAGACTCACCAAAGATCTTGTCGAGGAACAAGTACGAGAAGTAGTTTCCATCTTTGTCGGCAGTGCCAAACAGTCTGGCCTTGAGAGCCTCGCTCCACTGCATGTAGTTGGGGTCCAAGTCTGATGCCTTCAGCTCCTCGAAGCCAAGCTTCTCTAAGCCGTCTGGGTTTCCTTCACCCGCAGACGACGTGTGCTCCTTGCCGCCCATGTCTGCTGCCATGCTGGTAGCCATGGTAACCAAAACTAAACGGAAGTCAAGAACAATATACTGTGTTTCTACCAAGAAAACAATTGTTACACACATATTACTTTATCTGAAGGTAACGTTATTCATTAGAATGATTAATCAGCAACAAAACATTTGGTAGCAAGATAAGGAAAAGGGGGCGGAAAAAGGGGCAGGGTCAATACTACAGTTGTTTGTCACTGCACAAATGACAGAAGCATAGCTCAATGCCTATAATGGATGTGGAATTGCCAGAGCATCACTTCAAATAAACTAAAAAGAAAAAAAACCTCAACCAAGTTTGTATTTTGAGTTGAAATCTTTGCACCATTATAGATAGTGGTACTTCTGTTATCACATACATAATAAGAATGTGTACCCCGCTAATTGGTACATCTGCAGTAATGTGGACATTTGCTTACTTTGTCGTCAGATGCCGCCAACAAACACTTTACAAAACACAACGGTACACTCCTCCTTCGGTCCTCTCAGTAAATATAGTACTTCCCACGTGGAAAGGTATAGCTTTACCACTGCACTCCTAACCGCCTCACTCAATACGAAAACCAACCACCCGGGAGACACCACCAGGTCAAAAAAAGCGAAAGAAAATAATGAAGCGAAAGAAAAATAATGAAGTGAAATGAGGGATGGGCTTTACTTAATTATTCGAACAAAGTAATTTTAAAGTGTAGTAACGCCCACGTGGTTGGAATTGTGCGCGCTGTGTCATATCACTCCGTTTGCCATTATAATTAAAGCTTCCATTACCTAGGTTTTATAAATAAGTTACATTAAAGATGCTGTGCCCTTTGGCACGGCATCCTGTGCTAGTAAGCCTCAAAGCCTGCTGCACTGCGTCTTATGTTGTTCAACTCAGAAGTTACACTAAGGGCATGAGGATGGCGGGGAGAACTAGGAACAAAAAGTCAACTATGGAAGACGAATACGTCAAAATGGAGCGCGATCTGCAGATGTACAAGATCAAGCGGTACGAAAAGATCACTATTAAGTCTCAAGAGGAGCAGCTCAAGGATTTAGATGTCCCTTACCATATATCAAGCATAAGTAAGGCTTCCTCAGCTATGCAGTTGACCTTGTAATGGTGGGTATTATACACGTGTTTAGACCGGACACTGTCGAAGGTCGTTCCTTTGGAGCCCTTTGCAAAGGCGCCAATATACACCATGTTGGTGAGGATGTTTATTGACCAGTAAATTGTATGTTAATTGATGAGTAGTATAATGAGATCACTTATGACACATTATTAAGTAAAGTGTAATTACTCAGTCTGATAATTAATTGGGTTATGGATGGCAAGTTCACTAGAGAAATTCTTTTCTGTGCGCAATTCCTATCAGTTCAATTGAACAATGAATGCCTCTGGCTTGAATGTGGTGCACGTGTGCTAATACCACATTTATTACATGCTGTGCAGCATATTTAACCAAATATAGAAAACTGCATAGTATATAATACACAGAATGTGTTGGTATGTTGGTGGGAAAAAAAAAAACAACTCAAGATTTTTACAATTTACTGTCAACTAAAAGGGCTAAAGCCACGTGATGAATTTCTCTACAGCAAGCTTTGTGCCAATGTTAAAAAGAGTATAATGTCAGGATCATGTGTAAATATAGTGTGGGTGTGTTTCTTTCCAATTGCAGGGGTTGGTACAAAGATATGAAGAAAGTAAGGATGTCTTCCCCAGGCTCTATGCGTGAGTATTTCCACATATTGTTTTATTTGATAATTAAATTGTATTTTATTACCACTGGTTAATTACACTGGCTTTAAGTGTAAAGTTGTACACCATATTCTAGTGATACTTTGGTGATAACACATTGTACAGTATGTTCTCAAGATACTGCCTCCTCTGTAAGGTGTGATGTTGACACTGTGATGGGCAGGTATTGTATTACCTCTTGTGCACATGCTCACTGAATTATTGTATTGTAACAGTATTATTTGTTCAGTCTAACCAATGCCATATTGGAGTGGATTACTAATTACTACTACAATCCAATAATAATAATAATAATAATAATAATAATAAATTATAATAATAATAAGGCAAATACGTATATAACTAATTTATGTGATTGGTTTCATATCGTGTGATCAATTTCTCTTATAGTCTAAAATATAAATTTTACTCAGGCTGATGTTTTATTTATTTAGGAAGTTACAGATCAAGTGGGAGTTGAGGAAGTTAGAGCCATTTCGTGAGAAAGAGTTTGCGGTGAAAGCACAAGAAATATTCATCGAGGCTAATAGAGCACAGCAAAAGTGAGATCTTTGTAGGGATTGGTAGAGTAGAGGAAGGAATGGGCAGGTTGTAATTAATCCTCAGTGCGCATGCGCGAGAGGGTTATAGTAGTTGTGTTGTCTGTTCGTCTGTCTGTCACTCTTTACAGACAATTAACTGTTGGGTTAGGTTTGAACTTATTCAGAATGGCCGTTTAGGACCTTTCATTGTGCTACTTTTCTGAATTTTGGGCTGATTTTTTTTTTTTAGAAAACATGAAGCTTTCAGCTCCGCGTAGGTACTAGCTTTTGTGGGTAATGCCCCTATCATCACGTCGTGATCACGTGAGCTAATAATTTCTTGTGGTCCGCAGTAGCTTGCTTTATGTCTCTTTTTAGTGGAATTGCTGGAAGTGGAGTTTTGCGCTGAAATTATACATACTGGTGAGTGTCTCTGGCCAGTTTAGCTTTTCTTACATCGATTACATTTACTATTTTCATTGCTCGAGCTATATTGATGCCTCATTATAATAGCCAGTAAATTATTCTTTAGGTCCGAGATTATATTGTAATGGCTAGTGAGTATATAGTAGCGCTGAGGGTTCGCACCTTTGGTGCTTCATTATATAAGTTCTGGAAACAAGCGATGTGAGCTGTTTGTCAATAAGCTATGAAATGTTATGGTACAGTAATCAAAGTGTGTGTGTGTGTGTGTGTGTGTTAGAGAGAGAGGAAATTAAAATATAAATATTGTGTAAGTAAAAAAAAAATATTAGGTGTTATTACTAGCAGGTACCCCGCCCACATTGGTGCTTGAGTAACCTTTGCATTAGGGATGCAGTAGCATAAGGTGTTTATCCTCTACCACTTGGTTTATAGTTACATCAGTCTGCTTTTTTACTCACTTTCTACACACAAACCACCATCGTTGTTGCCATCATTACTGACAATTCTTACCAACTCGGCTCAGCTTTATTCTTGGATATGCACACAAGATTGTGATTGTTAGTGTACACACTTTACCAACCTGGCCCAGTAATTATTCCTAAATACACACACTATCGTCACTTTATTCTCACTTGCTTTTCTTGACCCATGTATTAGCAGTCACCACTATTGACCACACTTTACCAACCCGGTACAGATGATGCTTTACCAAACTGGACCCAGCTAATGAATTATTCTTAAATACACACATTGTCGTTGTTACTGACAGACAAGTGCGTTGTTATTATAATTACTATTATTGTCTTGTTTGTGACTTCCTTTTATTAATTCTTTTGCTGTCTTTGTACTGCTTTCTTTAGGAAGGATGATGATGCTTTGAGAAAGCTGGTTTCTGTGAACGTCCATGAGGTATACACACACACACACACACACACACACTCACACATGCATACACACACACACACACACACACATACATTGAGCTCCAGTGTATGTTGTTTTTTTTGGTGAGGTGTAAATGATGCAAAATAATTTAAATTTTTGATCACTGAGCTTGGTTTGATACCAAAAATTTTGCTAGATGGGGGAACATCAGCGTTAAAGGGTGGGGCTATTAATAGTTTGAGATGTGTTTACATATGCATCAGTTTATGAATGGATATACCAATGAATCTAATTATCTCATGGGTCCTATTTAGTTGCATTAACAGTGAAAGTTATGAATAATTCGAGTTTCTATATCAACCCCCTTTACCCATTGCCCATATGGATATTATTTCTGGAGCATTCAATTGTAACTGAAGTCAATCATTCATTTCGAGTACATCAAAATACACTTTACCAAATTAATATGTGTAGTACAGAGTGGGAAATTATATAGATTAAAGAATCTTCATTTGTGGATTGGGAGGGAAAAAAAGGGAGGGGGGGGGGAGGAAGAATGGAAGTCATTAGCTGAGGATTATAATGAGTGTATGCTACTTATGATTTCGTCTCGCAGGGCCAAACCCTTTACCGACCCAGAACCAAGAAAAGTGTCTGGTAACATACGATGTAATGCTTATATTACAAGGTGTAATTTTTTAATTGGGGTGATGTGAGCAAGTCATTATATTGCATGTTCCTAAGCCACTCCCTTTTCCTGCATAGTGATTAGCAGTTGGTAAAGGGTCTGGCTATGCGAGACTAACTTATTCCCTTTAATCTCTCTTCTTGTGCAGATGATCAAGTCGTCGCGGAATAAAGTGATTTGGGAATTCGTGGAGGAGTTAGAGCCTCCTAGAGTGGTTAATACTCGGGCAACCATTTTCCTTACTTCAGATAACATCTTCGCTCAAATTACTGTCAGGATGAAGATGAGGCAGGTTGGTAGTGACCGTGATGCAAAAGGCCATGACTGGCTTATTGAGTGGTAGAGGGTGGTACACCATGTATGGCAAGGAGTAGCAGAAAGAGGTGTGGTAGGTTGTCTAATATGACTATAGATGGGACTAATGATTTTTGTCCCCCCACTAATAAGTTCTTTTGTGTGTGTGTGTGTGTTTGGGTTCAGGCTCATTAAAATGGTAGAGTGCTTGGTTCCTGGGTTTAATCCCTAGAGCCACCATTGTATTGGTTGTTGTTATTATTATTATTAATATTATTTTATGATAGCCAATTTTCTCGTTCTAACAGCCATTATTGTTAATTAAAACTTAACACGACGTTTCAACTTCTTGAGTTGACCCCTGCAGAGGACTTCGGCAAGAAGTCGAAACGTCGGGTTAAGTTTTAATTAACAATAATGGCTGTTAGAACGAGAAAATTGGCTATTATTATAATTATTTCAGCAGAGAATGACTGAATTATTATTATTGTTGTTATTGTTATCATTGTTTTGATAAAGATTTATTCTGGAGTGAAAATTGTCAGAGAAAAATATGTACGAAAGTCTAACCAAAGCGTTTATAAACTGTATCTGCATTCATTACTACTGTTGTTGTTGTTGTTTTTCCCCTACAGATTTATGCAGAATTTGGGACCACAGGAGAGTTGTTGTATGGCGACCCCAAGAAGCCAGAAGATGTGATAGCTTACGTGGTACTGGAGCGGCCATTGAAGGATGCCGCCAACACTTCTTGGAAGATCTGTGCAAAACTTCCCTCACAAGTGCCGTGGCAAGAAGTGAACAAAGAGTTTACCAAGAAGAGAAGGGAGAAAAAGATGAAGAACTATAAGACTCAGGCTGACAGAGATCGATACAAAGCTGAGTTTGAGGAACAAAGACAGAAAAGGCTTGCTGCAAAACGAAAGTGACATTCATTCTTAGTTGAACTGTTTTTTGCAAGTTCATTAATTTTAATTTAGCAATTTTTAAAAAGATTACTTTACCTGACATGTCAAATACAATAACAACAACAGCAATAATAATAATGATAATAATCATAATAGTAAATTATAAAATGTGGTAAGAATAAATGATACCCAATGGAAACAACTTTGATATCACTTTGAATTATCAGTTGGTACGGTATCATTAATGAAATGGCGCGCGCGAGGAAAATGCTATCGAGTTGTTACAAAAAGTTCTTAGCCAAATGAACAGCTTGGCTTACCGTGAAATTGTGGTAGGACTGAGGGCAGCCGGGCTACCCCGGCTATCTAGCAGAGAAGTGCATACTTTTGGAAAATTGAAGGAAAGCCAAAACACCTATTTGAACAAAGAAATAGAGGAGCTAGCGAAGAAAGTTTCGCAGCGGTACCAGATAGCTAACGTGCCTGATTCGAAAACTACCAAGAAATTCAACAGCGATGCTGTTTATAATGTTACAAGTGAGTATACAGACACTCGTATAACTAATTGTTATTTCCTACTATTAAGTCTAATTAGTTCCAAGGTCAGTGTAGTTATCATATTCTTGTTATGCATTGTGTGTTGTAGAACACCTGGGTACAATGGATTGGCTGAGTTCTGCCTTGGCTCCTGTTAACACTAAACTGGTAAGTATATCACTAAACTGATGAAGTAGTCACACTAATTGGAAAGTGATTGTACTGAACTGGTAAGGTGAATACATTGATTGCACGACACCACACTGGTAAGAAACTGGTAAGGTGGAAGGTGGCTACACTAAGCTGGTAAGGTATCTACACTAATCTGGTTAGGTGATCGAATTAAACTGGTGAGGTGATCACACTAAACTTAGACTGGTAAGGTGATCACACAAAACTGGTAAGGTTGCTACACTAAACTGGTGAGGTGATTAGCTAAATTGGCTTGGTGATGTTGTACTTGCTGTCCCTATTGTTGTATGGCAGTATCTCATCAATATGCCGCTCACTTCTTTGTGGCAGGTTCACAATGCAAAGAATAATAGTGCCTGATAAGTTTTTTTGAGTGATGAGAAATACTATATTGCATAGGCTAACGTACTCTATTGAACTGTGCAGTACGCCAGATTTACTGTTCAAAGCAGTGATTCAAATTGATGTGACATGTATTTGTTTGAAAATTCTTTGTCCACTAGAGTAACCACGAAGGTTAGCCTTGTGTAGGTATGTTCAGTTGTGTGAAAGGATTGTACCAAACGTTTCCTTCAATTCTAACTGTTGCAGGGAGTGGTTACTATGGCATTGAGTCCCCTTTACCGTATTCACGTAATTTAAACTTGACATTTGGTTAGTAGCTTGAGTGTTGAAGTTAAAATTCATCGTTTAATAAATTTTAGACTCGCTCGCCATTTGTGCTCAAGCACATCACTAGTTGTTGTTGTTGTTGTTGTTGTTGTTGTTGTTTCTTTCCTTTTCACTAACACATGAACTGCTACATGTTTACGCCCACACATTCTTTATATGCATGCATCAATATACACAGAATTTGTTTAACCACTTGGATTGAAAATCCTAGCTAGAACACTGTTAGGGAGTTCTCATGTCCATGAATTGATGAGTATTTTGTGGCTAATGTCACTACAAAGGTTATAATAGTTTTCGGGGGAAGGAGGCAAAATTATTTTAAGGTAGGGGGGAAAAATGTCCCCCATAAAGGCCTTAAAAATCCCAGTTTGAGCATGGGAAAATAGTTTGTAAAAGTGATGAGTAGCAAAGACAACTAAACGTCTTAGAATAATACCAGTAACACGCACACACATACACACACACACACACAGAGACAGACACACACACATAGACAGACACACATACACACACACACACACATACACACACACACACACACAGACTCGTGAATCAAATTATATACATAAGATAGCTAGCTGTTGATGATGTCTGAATGATCCTGACTACTCCTGTGTTTGTGAGGCTGGAGGACATGGTATTGTGGCAAATGTAAGCACAATGTGTACATGTGTAGTCTGAGCTGCCAGGAATGTCTGTCTGTGATGTAAACGACACTTGTATGTATGTAGTTTCTTTGTAGCACTGTTTTCATCAACCATCATCAGTGTGTTATAACAACCATTAGCTGTTTATAAGATGAGAAATATCGTATTCTAAATTAAGAGTATATGTACTTGCCCATACCCATTTATTGTCCTTGGCCACCCCTAGTATTTGTCCTTGACCACGCCCAGTGTTTGACCATGGCCACACCCATTATTTGTCCTTGGTCACACCCTTGAATTGTCTTTATGGCCAGACCAATTTATAAGAAAATTGTCCGCTCCTGTATGGGCTTGTCAGATATATAGCTTGTATTGTTAAATTTGGTATAGGTCATTAGTGTACTCATAATATTTCAATAGAAGTTCATGAGTGGTGGTGGTGTGGTGTGTGTGTGTGTGTGTGTGTGTGTGTGTGTGTGTGTGTGTGTGTGTGTGTGTGTTTGTGGTGTGTGTGTGTATACATGTCTTAGGGCCTGCATCAGAGATGGTGGAAATTGGACAACGCCGTGAAGAACTTCTATGGGTAAGTGGGAATATCATTTAGTAGTGACATTCTCTTGGTAGATGGTTGCTGTGGCATCCAATGGTATGGTACCACGCCAGTAGTGTGGGTTGCTCAGAATGGAGGACCACGTGGTCTTCTTTTATAAGAACGAAGTAGAGGGCCAAGTGTACATTTAGCTACACCTTAACCACACAGACTGTGTTCAGTTTTTTAGACAACAACAGTCACAATGAAGCTCGTACTCTGTCAGTCTACAGTGAGGAACTGTACACTAGACTAATTTTTTCTGAATCAGGGAAGTTAAGTTATTCCCTCCTCCTCCCCTTCTACCTTCTCCCTGAAAATTAAAGTTTCATGAGCTCTAAATAAAAAAAAAAAATTTTTTTTGTAATTCAAAAGCCCCAGAAAAAACAAATGTTGATTTGAACTACCTAAAGTTTCATTATTTCATTGCTATCATATAAACACTGATGGAGGTGACTGGATATTGTCTGAAGTATTTATTGACGTATATTTGTGACCGTCTACAGGAAAACCGGGCACAACGCGGCACCCTTTGAAAAAATTTTTGGTTGCACTTACAGAGTTGTCGGCGTCCAGATATTGAGCTCTCCAAGTTTTATCGTCGTAGCTTAAGTCGTTCCCACTATAATAGACCTAACCATTCCCTTCTGTCGGCTTGAAACAATACATTTTTAAGAAATCGATCGATCTTTTCTCGATATTTACGCACGCCGCGTTGTGCCCGGTTTTCCTGTAGACGGTCACATTTGTAAGTATGTCCAGGTTGAGTTGGCACAGTAAAACTTTTGAACGGAAGTAGCTACGCTTCCGGGGTTTGTATCATTCGAAAGCTTGTGTCGAAGTGGTCCAGAAAATTCCCTTTAAAAACTTTAGAGCCGGTGGGAAAGTGCAGTTTCAAAACTCAATAGAAAGTCAGTGGGAATAAATAAAACCACACGTTTATGGCTGAGCAGACATTCAACAAAAGTGCAGACTTTGTAGCCACACAATTGTGTGTTCGGATGTGTTCTGATTTATCATTACTTACTCAAAAGATATTTTTATTACTATCAGTAAAGGACCTTTCACTGTTTGTGAAGAAATTATACATACATGTCCACGCTTGCTAGCTGACTATTTTGGACACACTGAGCAAGTGAATGTGTTTAGACTCGTAAGTCTAACAGTTCAGGATGTTTTTTTTTGTATTTATTTACCAAAGCAAAGTATCCTATCGTTGATATGACACAGTGACACTTGATATAAGCACGTCCTAGAACTATTTTTAGGAAAAGTCACTGAATTTCTGTGGTTTGGAGTGAGTGACTGAAGCCATCCAATTCAAACTACAGACTAACTTAAACCTCAGGCAATTAATATTTAATCATAATTTTAACTGGAATAAGTAGTGTATGATCTCAAGTATCCAGTTGTCAATGTCGAGTTTTTATTGATGACGTCATTTTTGCCGAAAGCAGCGAACTTGCTGATGAAGCCTCGACATAGATGAAGCGTTTGACAATCATATGTGTGTGATTGTCTTTATACTACTTGTACCTGCTTAATTTAATAAAATCATTAGGAATAGTAAAAAATAGAAATTATAATGTTACCAATACTTTATTTTATCAATAGTAAACTATATTAATAACCAATTTCTCTGCAGCCTGTCGGTTATTAAGAAGAAACTAGTAGGCGTGGAGCCGTTCTCCAAGGATTCATTTCTTGAGAAGTGCCAGACAGATATTAAGCTGATAGAAGCACTGATGAAGAAGCTGTAAGTTAAAGTCAAGTTTTTGTTTACTTTATCTGTCACTTTTGTTTTTTTGTTTTTTTTGTTTTGGGTGAACGAGTGGAATGAGCGATGTTAATTTCACGTCTGACTTCTTACTAAGTCCTGTCTCATACGCTGAGCACATTTGAAAAACAACACTCCACTCTTAGACAAATGTTTTAGTTGATTGTTTTATAATGTATATTCCTAGCTGCCTCATTAGTTTCACGGAGCCCAGTATAGGGATAGGCGTGGCATTTCTAGAACACATCTCATATTCTGTTTCAGCATAATCATTTTTATTTTAGCAGTAGTTTCTCAGTTGAAATTCAACCAGCTTAACATGACTGTATTGACAAATTTTATTATTATTATTATTATTATTATTATTATTATTTTCTATTAAGACAGTCTCTCGCTGGAATTACAATAATACCGGTTACTCTTCAAGGGAGCTATCAATATTAAACAAGGCACCTCTCAATTAGCACACAAAATTAATTAACTACCCCCTCCCACCCC
>WLWD01003195.1_pt1 | contig 68047 bp, 43 predicted proteins | sample 6712731 | NCBI WGS metagenome assembly WLWD01 (sample SAMN12718690, study PRJNA576275) | sponge metagenome | isolation source: marine sponge | host: Mycale hentscheli | place: New Zealand: South Island, Marlborough, Capsize Point | collected 2014-11-01 | reverse complement strand
CACACACACACACACACACACACACACACATACACACCCAAACACCAAACATTACAAGAAAGTATCAAAGCTAACTAAAGTGTACCCATGGTAAATCTGTCATGGTTACCACATAGGTTGCTAGGTGACTCATGAGGTAAGCCCATTTTGTTGGCCATACGGGCATGTAGACACCTGTGTGCTCTATTTATAGAGTATTAACTTGTCTGCATGCAGTCCAAATATTGGCAAGCATCAGAAGGTTTATTTGACTTCCCATTTTTGCTAGTGTAATACCTAAAGTGGTTGCTGGCGGGCTCCCTCCAGACTGAATTTAATTCAATCAGTGAGTTAAGGAGAAGCCACTTTGATGCAGGAGTTTGAATGGAACCACTGTTATTGTTGTGGCCTTAGCCACTCAAGATGAGCTGAAGTGGCATATGCTTATGGAACACTGATCCCATATTAGTGTGGGTGTGGGTGTGTGCATGTGCATGTGTGCACTTGCATGTGTGTGTTCGAAGGACCAGATCACTGAAGTGATAAAAGTTAACCTAAACAGGCTGATCAGTTAGTTTAGGTAATTAGAATAGACACGAGGTAACTTGATCTTTACAATAACTGACAAACACAACAACTGAAAGAACGAGGATAAATAAACAAAATATAACTTGGAAACGGAGTTCACGAACATCGACGAAATACGACAGAAAATAATAATTCAATAAGTGGGATAATGAAAGAAAATGATAACTACAACAGGTGAATAAATAAGTGAAATAATGATAATAGTTATTATCAGGGAGGAAAACTTGAAGAGACTGCTCAACTGGCCTGAACAGGGAGATTTTTTTAAATGATAGCTAAATCACTGGCTGACTCTGTGTGTGTGTGTGTGTGTGTGTGTGTGTGTGTGTGTGTATGTGTCTGTGTGTGTGCAAAAGGAAATGCTTTATCATATCAGTTGAAGTTGTTCACAAGCATGCTTGAAATTGTTGTTTCCGTGGTAATGTGCCTCACTCCTGTGTAAGGTGGTGCCTTACGCTTTTATCATGAATGGAACTCCTACTATGGAGTTGTCATTGTGATATTATGAGATCAAACTAATAATAATAATAACAATATAATAATTATAATAATAATATAATATGTTATTATATTATTATTAGTTGATTAATCATGTCTTAAACACAGGATAGATTGTCAGTTGTCAGTGTTTTTTTCTCTCCCAATATTCTCTCTCTCTTCCCCCTCCCCCTTTTTTTTTACCAAAAATTAAGCCATAACACAATAATGTGTTACAGATTGGTATGGTAACGTATTCAACTACTGCTCGTGTTGAGTTTGCCTTGGACACCCACCAAACTCTATTAGACTTGCAGCAAGCTGTCCTTGACATCCCTTACCGAGGTGGATTCACAGCCACTGCATGGGCTCTAGCCTTTGCCAAAGTCATGCTCACACCAACCGAATACGGAGCACGCCCAGAATCAGAGGGGATTCCCAAAATAGCAGTGTTGATTACGGACGGCCGTTCAAACTTGTATCCGGTGACGAGGTTTGCTGCGGACTTGAGGAACGCCGGTGTACAGGTAGGCTGTGTGTAGTCATTGTATGTATGATAGCATCTTAGAGTGTGTCTCATCAACATCTTAATGACTACAGTTTAGTACATATACTGTATCTTTCACTAAGATTGTATTGTAGCAATGGGAGGAGAACCCAACCTTAGTTCAGTCATAATCTCACTAGATGTTGGGTTCATTAAGTACACCGTAAAGAAAATAGGTAATTTTTACGCTATGGTCCTCTCTGTCACACAACTGCACAACTTTGGCTATTTCCTACTCTACTAATATAGCTACCTTAAGAGTGTATTGTAACCGTGGGGGGAGAACCTGGTCTTTAAATCCAGTATACAATAGTTACCTTACTTATTATTGATATATATAGAGCATGTCTGTTCTTGTGTCTTGCTAGGTGTTCACCGTGGGCGTGGGTGCCATTTACTTGCCGGAGCTGCTGGCCATTGCTACTGATCCAGACATTCAGCATGTGTTTCTCCTCAACTCCTTCAGCGACGCCCCTTATTTCGTGGACTTTCTGAGCTACACAGCTTGTGAAAGTGAGTAGGAGGAAAGTGGGTGTGGTGAATAAATGGCTGTTTGGATATTTTTTATTGAAGTGGTTAATTTTTTGGAGCTGGGAAAATTTTAGTATCACAATTAGATTACATGTACAATGAAATATGTTTAGTTTATCTTAGCTAAATATATATAATGTATGTAGCTAGTCACATGCGAGCAATAGGATTGGTCCATTATATGAATCTATTCCACTAGATTCGTGCTTAAATATTTAATAAATCGGATACCTGTTGCTGTGCTCTAGGCTTTACTGTCACGACTTTTTATTTGTTACTCAAGTTTTAGCCATTGCTACGTACATCCTAAAACAGTTAGATCCAGGTGTCATGATTGGAAACATTTTAAAAACCTTTGGCCTCGAGTAAGCTTGATACCTCAAAAGCATCAGATTCATAGTATCATAGTCAACTATTTAACTTTTGTGTCAGTCAATTTAAACAATATCACTTGTGAGATTCCATATATGGTCATTCTATTCGTATGGAGGAATTGCTCACTCAACTCAACCGTGTGCAGTGGGTGTGGTCTTTCTGATATTACATCTATGTATACGTGTTGCAGCTCCTGCTATCGTGACTCCGGGAGAGAACACCACCACTGAGGTAGGGGAGGACCACTTCCGCTACTTCCAAACATTCTGCCCCGCCTTCTCACACTTTGTCATGATTGAGGAGGTGGACATTGTGGGCACGTGCAGTCTGTATGCCTCGAATTCAGTTCAACATCCTGGTGAGGAAGATATTGTTGTGGCAGTCTATGAATATGTGTGTGTGTGCATGTCCATACGTGTTTGGTGTGTGTGTGTACGTGATTATGTGTGTTGTGTGTTTTAGGGGAAGGGGATTATAAAGTTATGGATACCATAAATAAATTTGTCCGCATTAATTTTGGGATTTTCTTAAAATATATATACTTTTACATAATTTATAATTTCAGTTGATAACCGGTGTTTATGGTTTGGGGGATTCTTGGTATCTGTTAGTTCTGTAAATGGTTGCTATTATGAGTGAGTATGTAGTGTTTATACGTATGTATGTAGATATGTACGACAGATAACGCGGAGGGAAATCATTTTTATCACTTGTTAATCTGCACTTGTTGTAGTGGACTTTCATTGTTTTCTGTTAACTTTGGAGTATTAACCTGGCGCCGCCCGGGTATTAACCTGAAGGCAATTGTTGTCATCTAGCTATTTAGTTGCTAGGAGTGCCATTGTAATTGATTTTAGTACGATCCATATAGAGCTTGCAGCTATCACGTTCCTTCCTCTGCATTCCTTATAATGAAGGTTTTACTACTACTGAGAATATACATTATAGGTTGAATTTATAAGGCTACATGCATTTATACGTGTGTGCATGCGCGTGTGTGCATGTGCGTGCGTGCATGCGTATTGTATGTGCAGGTGTGTTTGTATGCTTGTGTGTTTTGCTGGACATTTACAACTGCTCAGTGTTGTATTGACCTCGTGATTAACTCTCAGCGTGCAATCGTGAAAGGGTTATAGTAGCCATCTTGTCTGTTTGTATATCTTATTTGTCAGTCTGTTTGTCGTGCTTTGATTATATAACACGAAGCTATCAGGTACTAGCTTTTGTGAAAAATGGCCCCTATGTTTGTAATCTTTTATCTGTTTGTCTCGTGCTCTGATTTTGGAGATTATACGTTGATTTAGGTATGAATTACTCAAAATGATTATTTAAGACCATTTATTGTGCTACTTTTTTTTAAAGCGGGCTGATTTTTTGATAAAACACAAGTTATCAGCTCTGTGTAAATAATAGCTTTTGTGAGTAACGCCCCCTTTCATCTTGTAATCAGATGAGTTAATTATTTCTTGCATTATGCAGTAGTTTTGCTTTCTCTTATGAAGACATCATTTGCATCTACCGTGCACAGCTGTACTGATACCTGATTGGTCTGAGATACTGTTTAAGAGCTAGCTAGTAGATATTAGAGCTGAGGGTTTGCTGCTTTGGATGTTCTTCACCATGGCTGAGCCTGTAGCACTGTGTCTTAAATTACATCGATATCATTGTAAACTATCTTCAGGTCCGTTATCATCCAGCACTGAAGTGGCTAGAAATGAGAACAGGAATGCCTCCAGAAGATCTGTGTCACTGGTGCTTACTGATGGAAGGGTACGTTAAGGATATCTTTAGAGATGATTGTTAGCTTTCAGAGTTTAGTGACTTTTTTCCTTTTTCAGAATATATATGTGGCTATAAGAGGGGTGGCCGTGCACAACAGGTTTAGCGTCATCATCTGGGATATGATATTTACGGAAGATGAGTATAATATTTCAATATTTGCCGGAGTACCTGAGATGCAAAATATCTTCAATTTGACAAGCGTACTACAGCCCAATAATGCCACGTAAGTAAACTTTGTAGCAATTAACCTGATATATCTTGATTATTTTTATGGGCTTATGAGCGGTTAAACAGTGAAGCACTAAGGCTTGCACTGATGGTTCAGTAGCAAAATGGTCCCCTTAATTTAGGTGTGCTTGTTTATATAATATATATATATATAATATAAATATATGTATTTACATATGACCAGGCTATTTAATGTTTGTTTTGAATCTGTATTTTACCAAGAATACACTAAATGTTTTTTTATTTGTTTGTTTTTTGTTTTTTCTAAATAGGTTCCTCTATTCTATCCAAGATGGAAATGATGCAGGTTATTTTAGTGTGGGACTTCATAGTGGTATAGTTTCATTGAATCACAGCCTCAATGAGAGCCAACATATTCTCTCTATAGTGGCTCAAAACTCAGAGTTTTCCTGTCATCGAGGCAGAGTTTTACTTCGAATCACTGCCGTTTCAACCAACATTACTCTGCAAGACTTCCCTCTGGCTCAAATCAAGGAAAATGCCACTTTGGGGGAGGGCGTGGCACAAGCTGTGGTTAACCACGATGTGCCTGTGGTGTACTCCCTGGAAGGAGCTGGTAGTGATCTCTTTAGCATTGACAGATCTTCAGGATTAGTTACTGTGGCTGGAAATCTAGATTTTGAAACAGAAAACAGATATAACTTCACTGTGGTTGCAACGAGCACGCTTAGCACCTCTCTGTTTGATTCTGCCGTCCTGATTGTGGAAGTTTTGGATGTAAACGAGACTCCATTCTTTACCAACTCTTGCATTCCAATGTGTCAGTTATTTATAGAAGAAAACTCATCCAATTCCACCGTGCTGGGGACTTTGACTTTTGATGACCCAGACTTTGGGAGTACACCCAATGGTCAGACTATTGTCACTATTGAAAGTGTCCAACCTCAGGCAAGTTTCAGACTCGTGCAAAATGCGAATTCAGTAGTTGTCATAGCAGAACAGACCTTTGATCGGGAGACTACCTCTAGCTATGTCCTCACACTTAGAGTAGCGGATGGTGGAAACCCACCTCTACTTTCTTCTCTACCGCTAAGAATCTCTGTCATCGACGTGAACGACAATGCTCCTGAATTTATCTTGGCTCCCAGCACGTTGCTCATCAGAGAGGGCGTGGCTCTCCAGACGGTGGTTGCTAGATACGAAGCTATGGATAGAGACAGTGGGGTCAATGGCGAAATAACATACAACGTAACCTCCGTGTTGGTCAATGTGATTCTGCCTTTCCAAATAGACCCAGTGTCAGGTGAGCTAACGGTCATTGCACCTCTAGATTTCGAACAAATCCAGAGTTACATCATTTCGATCACTGCAAGCAATCCAGATGGTCTCAGCAGTGAAACTGCAACAGCTGTAGTCGTTGGAGACGATAACGACAATCCTCCTATTTTTGACCAGCCACTGTACAATGCATCGGTGAGCGAAGGAGATCCTATTGGCACTTTCGTGGCTCTTGTTGGAGCGACGGATGCAGACCTCGGCCTTCAAGGTGCTTTTGATTTCACTTTACTGATGGAAGGAAATTTTAACGAATCGTTTCAGATCACCTCCAGAGGGAACATCACTCTTGCCAAGATAGTCGATCGGGAGCAGATCAGCGTTTTTAACCTCACGGTAGCCGTCACAGACAGAGGCGTGCCCCCTTTGACCACCTTCGCTTCAGTTATAGTCACGGTGGGCGATATCAATGACAATGCTCCAGTGTTTTCCCGGCCGTTTCAGCAGACTACAGTCAGCGAAGATTCAGATCCAACGGACATAATCACCATCACAGCATATGATAGTGACAGTCCTCTGTCTCCTAATTCAAGAATAGTTTTCAGTCTGGACCCTATTGGAAACTTTGGTGGCGTTTTCAATCTCACGCAGCTGGATAGCAACAATGCTATGCTGAGACTTGTGGGGCAGCTTGACTTTGAAACGCTTGACTTTTACGTTCTTCAAGTTGTGGCTACGGATCAAGGCTTGCCCATGCTCAGTAGTACCACCACAGTAATTATCAATGTAACGGATGCTAACGAGGCACCGGAGATCATAACTGGTAAAGGGTCTGCCAGTGTTCCTGAATCTGTTCCTGTTGGGTTTAGAGTGGCAAGACTAAACATCTCCACTGCAGATCAGAATGTTTCTATCATATCTGTTTCTGGAGACTCACCAGATGCGATCCCATTCAGAATTGAGAGAGTTGGGACCAGTTTTTACATAGCTGTCAACGGAGCGCTGGACTTCGAAACAAGTCAGAACTTCAACCTCACCATTCTCAGTGATACTGACGGGATCGTTTACGTCAAAGTTAACGTTATAGATGTAAATGAGCTGCCACCGGTGTTTGAAACTCCTGGAAACTTCTCCGTTGAGGAAGAACAGCCTATTGGAACAGTGTTAGGTCAAGTGATAGCAATGGATGGAGATACGGGACCACTATCAGGTGTGACATACTCGATAGTACAGGACACAATGGCTGCATCCTTATTTTCCATCAATGCTGACACTGGTGAAATTTCCACTGCTCAAGTATTAGACAGAGAGCTGCTTCAGGATCAGAATTTATTCGTCCCATCAAGATATTCCACAGAGACTATTAACATCATGGCCACAGACATTGTTGTACCTTTCCGTTCTGCAGTCATCGGTGTTTATATCACGCTGATTGATATCAACGACAATGATCCAGTTATACAGACCTCCAATATACCCATCACAATCCCTGAGAACCAGGTTTCCTCGGAACCTATACAAACTGTTGTGGCAAGTGATAGAGACTTGGGATCTAACAGTCAGATATCCTTCTCTTTAACGGTGATGGGATCTAGTCCGCCATATCCTTTTGCCATCGACTCTGCTGGAATCATCAGGAACATTGCAGTGTTAGATGCCGAACTCGTTTCTTCCTTCACATTACTTGTAACAGCGTACGATAATGGTAATCCAAGAAGAAACTCGTCTGTAGCCATGTTTGTAGTATTAGTTCGCGACTTGAATGATAATGCACCAGTTTTCACTCAGAATCCTTATGACGTGTCTGTTCAGGAAACGGCAGCTGTGGGTAGCACTGTGCTGGTACTGGAAACTTCAGATCTTGACAGAGATAGACCCAACTCTGATGTGAGGTTCACTATTGTGTCTTATAATCCTCCAGATGGTCAGGGATTGTTCAACATTACCAGCAACGGATTGAATTCTTCGTCTATCACAGTTACAGGACAGCTAGACTTTGAGACTCTTCAGCAGTATAGCTTGGTGGTGGAGGCCATTGACAATGGGATGCCATCTCTGTCTTCTCGTGCAAATGTCACTATTAATGTTTTAGATGTGGATGAAACTCCTCCACGATTCTTTGACGCGTGTATGGCGAGCATTCGAGAAGACATGGCTCCAATTGGTATGACTGTCACTCAGTGTACCGCAGTTGATATACGTGATGGTTCTGATATGCTACTTTTCGGAGTTCGTTTGACGTATAACATCATCATGGGAAACATCAATGACACCTTTACAATTGACAATACTAGTACAATCTTGTTACAGCGCCCAGTTGACAGAGAGACAATTGCATCATATGAACTCAATATATCTGCCACTGATCCTGGAGGGCTGACGGCTTATCAAGAAGTCACCATTATCATTATAGATGATAATGACAACCCACCAATAATTACCAATCCCAACTCCACTGTAATTGTGTCTGCCTCAGATATTCTGAACAATGTTACACATTTCTTCACACTGCTTGCTACAGATGCTGATATAGGCATGAATGCAGAGCTAGTTTTTTCTGTGCCAAGTTTCAGAATTAACGAGAATGGCACTTCAACAGAAGTAACTGTTACAGTTTCTAACACAGGAGGAGTATTTTTACGATCCACGATAGTCACTCTAGAACTGGAAATTCCTTGTGTTCTTCAAAGTCATGAGATGAACTCATCAAATGGGAAACTGGCTAGTTTATTTCTCTGCGATGTATCAGTTATGCCTGATGATGTCAATGTGGCCATTGGAGGCGATTTGGAATTAGGGTGCTTTGCTACGAGCAATTTAGTTCCAGATAGATATCAATTTTCTCACAATGAAACTATTATCTCCATGAATTCAAGGTCACTTACAGTGGAGAATGTCACATTTGATGACACTGGTCTGTATACCTGCACTGCTGTGGTTCAGTTTGGCATGCTGCAGAGTGTCAATGGAATTGTTCGTGTTCAAAGTATGTAAAACTTGCCAATACAATAACTTGCCAGTACTAATTTTTTTTTTGTTATCCCTCACCCCCCCCTCCCCCCCCCACACACACACGCACCCTTCTCCCCATTGCTGCAGTTCCTCCTGAAATTACGATACCTCCCACTGATGTCATTGTTCCTGTTAACACACAATCTCAAGCCTTGTGTACGGCTACTGGACTACCTGCACCTACGTTTTCATGGAGCAGGTATGGAACAAATGACATGTGTTAATATTTTCGTACATACATACATACATACATACATACATACATGCACACATTCATACATACATACACACATATGTACACACATACATACATGCACATGCATACATACACACATACACACATACTACTCACTTACCATGTATTGTTATTCATTAGGATGGTTTTAGGATCCCAAGTTTCAGTACCGATATTGAATGCACCAGGAGACCGGTTCCTAATCAATGGAGGTCGTATAGTAATCGTTTTCACGCGAGTAGAAGACACTGGCGTGTACACATGCACTGCATCCAATCCTGTAGGGCAAGCGTCGGCTTCCTTCAGGATTTCAGTCTTTAGCTTATCCAACTTGGTCCAGGCTCAAGTGAATTCATTCAGTAATGGAGTGGCTATGGCATCCACCGTCTGTCACAACACAAATCAAAAAGAGTTTGAAGTAAGGAGTTTAAATAGTTTGTTTGTTGGTTTGTTTTAAAGTCAATATGGTTTGCTGTTATTATTGATTACATTATTTCATCAAATCTATACAATTTTCTAATGAGAAAAAGAATTTTAATGAGTTCTTTTTACTTCTTCATTTTGTAGTCTGCCATGTCTCAAATCACTGGAGCTAGAGTTACTATCACTGACCAATCAGGTACAAATCTTTGCGATTCAAATGCTTGCAGCCCCTCCCCTTGCCAAAATGGAGGCATATGTTCATTACAAAACACCACCACACTGGGCTATGAGTGTGATTGTGCTCCAGGCTACAAAGGACCCAGGTGTGAAGAGGATATCAACGAGTGCCTCGAAGGTAAGGTATTATCGAGGACACATCTTTTAATTAGCAGAGTCACGTCTTTGGTAGTACTAATCACTTGAATTGTGAGCACTTTGCTGGCATTTGACTTATGTATATTTTATTCGGGAGCAGTAAAAAAAAAGACCTATTTTGATTTCAATTATTTTGTGAGTCTTTTAATGCTAACCAGTTATGGCCTCGTAGTACATTGTATGAATAAAACATGTGTATGCATTTACCAATGGCATGCATCTACAGGACACATCACTGAACAGGTGATCACATTAAGATCTGTGTTGCCTTGACAAGCAGCAAAGAAAAAACTTATAAAAATACTAAGAGCAGCTTTTATTCGGATACATCTATGCAAGGCATGTATTTTTTATATTTGTCTTCAGATCCTTGTCAGTTTGGTGGCACCTGTATCAATGCTCCTGAGGGGTCCTTCACTTGCATGTGTGAGAACGGTTATGTCGGTCTGCGATGCCAGTATCGTAACGTCTGCTCCAATGCTACTTGTCCAGAAGGACTTACATGTATTCATACCATTGTCAATACGGATGGATTTGTCTGCCAAAATATGACCAGTGCCGCAGCATCTCAGGGTCTGAGGGTTATTGTCCAGGGCAACAACTCCAGTGATATGCCTGATGGAACCACTGGCTCTTTAGATGAGCAAGTCAACACATTCCAGGAAAATAATGCAGACAGCGGCAATGAAACGGTTAATAGTGTAGTTTTATGGTATATTTAATTATGTTAGGAGTGGTAGGTTGATTTGGTTGAATGTGTTGTTATTATGCCATAAATTTTACTCACAACATATTTAGTAGAACAAAGAGAACCTATTTTCCCTCTCTGTTTTAGCATTTTAGTTATTATCCGACTATTTTCTACTGTGGAGGATTGAAGTTCATATGCATGTAGAGTTGTTCATTATGTACTTGCATGTTAGGTGTTTCCAGTAGTTTGATAGAAATTTAGTAGCTTTGGAATAGAACTATTTTTCTTTGGCTGTGAGGCGATGCTATTAAAATTGATTATGATAATGAATAATATAATATTTTCAACATTGTTTAGGCCAGTTCAAGTCGAGCGAAGAGAATGGCAGATAATGTTGGCTCCCAACCAGTGAGCACTACACCAATGAACACTGATTTTGTCACCGCTTGTGAGGCACGATTTGTTCCTGATCCTTTCTCCACTCCAGACAGTGGTAATAGCCTACTTCTGGTGTGGGCATGCCCAGGAGGTGTGACTCCACCCCCCATGCAGAGCTTGGATGCCATCTGCCGTGAGCTATTCTCCAAACAGTCTGTCACCAGTTGCACTTCTCCCTCCGGACTCTCACTAGGGACTCTATCAACAGGAAGTTTACCCAGTACAACGTGAGTAGCAGAAGAGTAGGAAGATGTTTTTAGGTAGGGGGCAGCGGTCCATTTAGACTAATTAATTGCCCCTTACACACAAATTGAAGCTGATATTTTGTTTTATGAAATAATGAATGTACAGTTGCAGCATAGAAACAAAGAATTACATATTTAGAAAATAGTCCATTCTTTATTTCAATGAAATATTTAGCAACCTGGTCCAAATTAATTGTATTAAGCCTACAACCTAAGTCATTGTGCTTCTTAAGAACACACCCTACATTCAATAAAAGTTGAGTGAGAGGGGGGGGGGGGGGGGGCACCAGCCCCGGGTGCTGGTTCCTATTCCATTGAGTATGAAGACAAAACAGATGTACTCTCCAGAACTATTGCCTCGTTGTGTCTAGTTCAAGAGTTGGTTTTGTGGTGGCTATGGCATTGTGAAGTTAAATAGATTAAGTGGAGTGCACTTCAGATTTGGCAGTAGTAAATTGGTGGTTTGCCAAATCAAAACTGTAACTGGGATTTTTTTCTTGTGAGTAGTAGAAAACATTTTCACTTAGTTTGTAAATACTCTCTCTTACTGTTGTGATTATTGAATCTCTTTATTATTTATTATTATTATTATTATTATTATTATAATTATTATTATTATTATTATTATTATTATCATCATCATCATCATCATCATCATCATCATCATTACTGTCATCATCATCATTATCATTCTTATTACTACTACTATGATTACTGCATTTAATTTATTTATTATATTCTCCTAGATTTACATTCAAATTTTTAATGTTGGACACCAATGGTATTCCTCTGAGTGGATTGCAAGCTCTGAACCTCTTGACAAGAACTGGAGCACTGGGCAAACTCCAGAACTCTGGCTACCTGGTGTCCAACTTCAGCCTGGTTGTTCCTCTGCCAGCAACTACGCAACAGCCAAGCCAGTTCACTCCAGTAGTTTTAGGTTAGTAACATTTCCATTATACTTTTCATTTCCCCCCTCACTATTCATAATTTAGTCTCAGATTTTAACCTGCCACTTATATTCTGATTCCTTTAGGATCATCTGTAGGAACTGCTGTAGGTGCTACATTGGCAGTAATGGTAGTAGTAGTGGCTGTCATTGTGGTGGTGGTCAGTCTGGCCTTGTTCCTGTGCTACCGAGAAAGAAGAAAGTAAGTTAAATTATATACAACAGCAATCCCAGTTGTATTTGAGAAGAAAAACTAAATGATTTCAATGGTTTTCATTTATTTAGGAAAGTGCCTGATTCTTACTCTACATCTGAAAATATATATCATTCCTACGACTCGTCGAAACTGAGCAGCACGTATGCAGGCCAGCGTCTAGACATCTTTGATGATGAAATTTATTCTAGTGGAACATATGTTCCACCTCAGGAACAGTTTTCCACATTGAAGCGCCTCAGCAGCAAGCGGAGTAGTGGTCTCAAGAAGAGAACTGATTCAACAAATAGCTTATTGGGAGATCTAGAAGGCGATGTTGTGGCAGATGAGCCGCATGAACTTCTTGCAGAGTCTTCTTTAAATACTTCGCACGGCAATGGACCTCCTCCAGTGCCACCGAAGAGTATTCAGCCCAAAAATTTGTAAGTGAAAGTCACTTAATAGTCCCACAATATTTTTTGACATGTATACTAAATTATGTGTTAATGAATTACATCCCATTTTCATCATCATCATCATCATCATCATCATCATCATCATCATCATTTTTCTATATTTAGTATTGTTATAATTATTTACTTTTTTATTTAGGGAGCCCCTTCGTGAGAGTAAGATATTTGAAGCCAGTGGCCCATATAGAAATGAGCATCATATTCGTCATGGTGCCATGGGAAATGCTGGACAGAGATGGGAATCTTACCAGTTGACCAAAAGTCTGAAACATTAACTTATATTTATCATATTTTGCAACAGACAACAACTGCACTCCATCAGTATTTATTGTGTTTCATCATTAAATTTTGTGTGTTATTTATTATAAAAATGTAATGCAAATTTTGGTTGTAAATTGATATTTTTGCTGATTCATAATCAGAAGCCTAGGTAAGAGGTCGCTAGAGCCTCGCGAAATGAGAATATACTGCGGTTGCTCCGTTGCCAGGGAGTCGACGATATGGCGGCAGCTCATTCGCTTGTTGGCTGTAAAACATTCGGAGAAATTATTACGCGGTTTAGTATGCGTTCTGTAGAAGCATTTATCCTCTTCAGCTCTCTAGGCATTCTAGTAGCACTATCCAGTAACAGAACAGACTTCACATTCCTGACGGACCCACCTCCTTGGGTGTTTAGGTTGGGTCAGAGCTATCCCAATCGAGAAGAAACAGTTCAATGCAGACCCGTTAGACTTAGGATAACAAGAAACTCGAGGCTCTACATAACTGACTTGGTCTCCAATGACAATCCAAATATTCTCTTTCAAAGTGCAGATGCTCGCCTCATGACCACAAGAATGCAGAGCAAGCTCAACTTACTGGCAGATACATTTACAAGTGAATATAATACTAAACTGAGAGTCTTGCAGGCCTGGAGTGAGTATTCCAATAATGACAGTGACCCACAGTCTCTCCATTATGAAGGTTAGCTTTTTTTTTGCTTTTTTTTTTTGTAATTTGAAGTTTTTATTAATCAGCTGATTGGGTTTAAAAGTAGGAATTCATTTAATTGGTGAATTTGTGCTGGGTGTACGATTTATAATTTGACAAAATACAAGGGTAATGAGATATAATTTAAGCATAATCCTTTTAAACTTGGCCATGGCACTCACTATTAAACATTTCAAGTTATTCACATTTTATCATTTCAATAACTTTACATGATACACACAAACATGCTCAGGTAAAGAATGGTGAATAATAATCCACTGAGTTAGTAGAAGTAGGTCGCATTCTTTGAATTGAAAGGTTTCCATTAACCCTCAGTGCGCATAAGCAAGAGGGTTATAGTAGTTGTCCTCTCTGTTTGTCTGTTTGTTACTCTCTGATTTTGGAAATTATTGAGTGGCGCTTGACATATGTGACCGGATTTGTGAAAACCCGGCTAAACGCGGCATCTAAAGTTTTCTAATTTATTCTACCAGTAGGCTGCACGGGGCCTTGGGATGCCTTCCTCCTAATTTGTAAGCTGTAGCACAAGCCGTCTTCGCCCTACGCACTACAACACTTCAGTATTTTTGCTAAACTTATTATTGCTTATTTCGAAAAAACGCCGGGTAAAGGCGTTGCTAAGGTCAGGGGGCGTGCCTTATGTCCGTATACTATTACTGCGTGTCTCCGGGACACTATGGAATAAACCGGTTACAGGCGGATTGAAAGAAGTCTAAAAGGCTTAATGCAGGGCTCCTTAAAAAACTATGATGACGAGAATTGTGTGAGTACGTGAATTATGTAGAATAGTAAGTGAATTAGTTAGCTACAGTTTTTTCCCGGCTGTTAGTGAAAAGCCCGCCAATAATTTCTTAGCAACTCTCCGTACACGAGTCCAACCGGCTAGTGTTTCTAGCCTCCTGGTGTGAGTTCTAGAGCACGCCAGAGCTTACTACTGCGTCATAAGCTAGAGCTAACTGGTGTCTATCCATTTCTGCCATAAAAATTTTTTCGAAAAAAATCGACCCATAAGGCTTTACCCGGTGATACTGAAAAAAATTGTTTGCCGCGTTTAGGCGGATTTTCCAAAATCCGGTCACATATTGCAAAGTAAGAATGCAGTAGCATAAGTTATCTTGCTCAGTTATCATTCTCTACCATTGGTTAAGGTTACATAGTTTCCCTCTCCTGCTCTCTTTTTTCCGAACTATCTCAGCTCTTCTTATCCCCCACCTTTCGTTTCTTCAGCTCTATCTACCTCTCCTGCTTCTGAATCGCTCCTTAACTATCATAATAGTAGACTTAAGTTCTGCTAAACTTTTGCCTTCTTTTTCGTACTTTTGCCTTCCTTTTTGAAACTGACGCCGCCTTTACTGTCAATGCCACCCGCTTTTTAGTTACAATTAGCTAATCTCTCGCCTTTTTTCCTTCTCTTCCGTTCTGTTTTAAACCTATGCTGCCTTACCTCGCCAATTTCAACTGCTTTTTCAAATTAATTGCCTTTTGCTTTATCTTTTGCACTTTCGCCTTCCTTTTGAAACCTATACCGCCTTCTCCCTCGTCTACTATTATGCCTGCTTTTTAGTTACCGAATGTGATAACACTTTACCATTCATGCAATGACGATGCTTTACCATTCATGCAATGACGATGCTTTACCAAACTGTTAAGCTCATGAATTATTCATGAGTGTACACACCGTCGGTTGTTGTCGTCATCGTTACTGACACACAAGCATATTATTATATAGATTAACTACTGATTTAGGTATGAACTTACTCAGAACGACAATTTAAGATGTATTGTGTTACCTTTTTTTAAATTTCTAGCTAGTTAAAAAGCAAGCTGTCAGCTCAGAGGAGGAGAAGGGAATCCTTTAGTTGAATTGAGGAATAAGATAAACAGAGGAAGATCAGGAAGAGAGAGAGGAGAGGAAAATGATGGATAAAAATACCGTATGCTACTACACTCCTAATTTGCATAATTTAGTATCTCAGGTGCCACTGTGTAACAGGGTACTTGCTAGTAATAATGATATTATGGTTAATAATATTGTTACCATTATATTATTGTATTATATTGTCACCATCATTTTTTATTAGTTACAGTGTTATATTAACAACAGGTAGAAGTGTGAGGGTATCAGTGAGGAGTGTCTATGTCTCATTTCTGCTGAGAGTGGCAGTACAAATTGGATTTGACTGGGTCAAGTATGAGTCCATTGATTATGTTAGACTTAGCGTCATTCCTGACAGTAAGTAGTCTTACACAGAATTATGTCATGATTTAGCAAATGCAAATCTTTGGAAAATGTTATACTGAAACTTTACTGTAATTTTTTCTCAGTAAACAAGCATAACGAATGAGCTGAAACTTAGAAATGTTTCATTGGTGAGCAAGCAGAGCGAGCAAGACAGAATTAGTGGTGGATAATGCAAAATTGGCATATGTTAGATGGATTGTACGTATGCCTCTTAAATGCGCGGGTGCCTTTTTTTCTCCTAAAAACACGGCTATTTAGGCTTTACTTCAGTTTCTTCTGACATGAAAGCATAAGTCTTATTTCAAACTTAGGCTCCAAATTGTAAGATATTTCCTGCGAAACGTTTGTTTTTCAAGTCCCCAAAAGTCTGCAACCAGTTACTATGGCATTGAATACCTGTTACTAGAAATACATTTTAAAAACTCGCCTTTTTTTTTGGATTAAGAGCCACTGGTAGTCAGAATGGCTTCTACTCGGAGGAAGCTGAGATAAGTACGTAATTTCATGTTTGTTAGCTAAAATTACAAAAATAACTTTTGGCCTATTTTTTTTTTGTGGCTAAGAGCTTGTCAAGAGTTGCTGGTAATAGAAGTAGTCAGAATGACTTAAATTTGACACTACAGAGTTATTACTACTCAGGAAATTAAGGTAAGACAGTAATTCTGTATTGATTGGCTACAATTAATGGTCAATTGAAATATATAGATTATTTTTGTCATCATGTAATAAAAGCATCTTCAATAAATATTGTAGTTTTGTGTAACCTAACAAGGCAGACTTGGTCACCATTTGTGCTCAAGCATACCACTAGTTATTAATATATGTGTAGTTACGTGTTGACTGGGTTTAGCTCAGAGCTAAGGGTGGGGTTCCTTTGACCATTCTGTTCTTGAGTGTTTTGGAGTACTTAACTCACTTGCCATTTGTATGCTGAAGTAAGCTATTAGTGACCCAGCCATCGCTGATTTCATTACTACATTGTGTTACCACACATAATTATATTACTTCTATATATAAACAGGCCTTATACCGTGAAAATTTAAAGTGAAATAAGGACTCCTGAAGTAAGTCATCAAGAGACAGAGATGGCATCCCATTTTTCCCCCCAATTTTGTATAGGTAGTCTAGTGACCCTTGCTATAAATCTATACCAAATTTCAAAATGGCTTAAAAGAGCCCAAGAGTGCCATGAAAAGACAAGCTTCATTTTAATCTCTCTCTATTTATTTTGTCATGTGGTGTGATTGTACATTTCATTTCCTGTTTTGATGCATTCATTTCAAAGTAGAACCTGGATTGTTTGTATTTAATAGTTGTAAAATCTATTCAATTACGTTGTTTTCTCCATCATGCAAATAATTTCATACATGCTTCTAGCATTTTTGTTGATATGTTTACTGTGTCATGTGATATCCTAGAAAGTGTTTCAGTTCTGATGATCTAAATTATGAATATATATAATTATGGAGCATGCAGATTGCGCCTTGATTTGGTTTTCTTACTGGATCAATCTGGCAGCGTAGGGTCTACCAATCATATTACAGCTCTTCAGTTTATTAACAATGTGTCATCCTATTACAATGTATCTACAAATGAAACTCAGGCGAGTTATTTTGTTGTTGGTAGTCGTTTATTTTGTGATTTATTTGTGGGATGCTACCTATAATGGTTCTATACTCCAAAAAGCCATTAAAAGTTGTTGTTTTTTTCTCGACTTCTTGCTTTATTCTGATTTAAATATTATTATTGTATATGCAGAGATCATGCAATACTAAGTACAACACAACATCTCAGAGCAAATAAATTAGCCAGAAATGAGTCATTCAAATTGCAGACAGTTTTATACGAATGAAATGATAAGGAAGTGCTAGAAGTAAAGTAAAGCCTACTAAGTAATGTACATAAGCTGCACTATTCAACAATTGATGCTTAGTATTTTCTGTGGTACTCTTTTGGATTAATGGACTCCAACTGTAATAATTCAAAATTTTAACTTGTAGGAGTGGTATTGAAAAGACAAATTGTCGAATGTTTTGACTCGTTCAAATCTTCTTCAGCACTGTAGAAGACTTGACGGATTCGAAATAATATATTTGTGCTCATCTTTATTCTTCATATTATACAAGTTAAATTTTGAATTAAATCAGTAGTAAAAATGACTCTGAATTATCTTTTGCAATATAATTAGTTGGCGGAACTCACTATTCCATTCTAAGTTTTAATTCAGGCTTCTACAACAACAAGTAATAGCATATTAGACTTACATTAGCACCAATTAGCCAACACCAATTAGCCAATAGAAATAGACAAACAATACATTAACAATTTCTCAGTAGTAGTATGTTAGAAATTTTTTAGACTTAAACTGTGCTTTTTATTTATCAAATTGGAAATTGGACAGATTCATCATAAATTATAGCCAATGTTTAGAGGGCTCAGTCTTGAAAATATACAATAAAGTTGATGATATTTCGCTGCTAAAACTAAACTTAGCATGTTATGTATTTTATTATATATAAAATTTAATACTCATTATTATATTAATACTATTTGTATACTTTCTCCAGATTGGAGTGATAACATACTCGACTAGTGCACGTATAGAGTTATCTTTGAATCAACACCAGAGTCTCCAGCAATTTCAAGACACACTAATGAGAATTCCATTTAGAAATGGATTCACTAATACAGCACTGGCTCTTCATTATGCAAGACTTATGTTGACACCTAGTGAAGGCTATGGGGCACGTCCTAACTCAGAAGGAATTCCTAAGGTAGTCGTTTTAATAACAGACGGGCAGTCAAATTTGTATCCAGTATCTAACTATGCAGCAGACTTAAAGAATGCTGGAGTACAGGTATTATCTTAATTTTCTTGACATCTAAACTTGATTTTTTTGTTTGAACATGTGACAAGATTGCCATGCAGCTATAAGTCAGAATTGTGAGTTTAAAAAAATTGGCATGATATAAAAATGAGTGCTTTACAGAATTATTAGAGGTCTGTTTTTGATCAACTTATTTTAAACTAAATTAATGGATTATCCATGGGTTCTCCAGTTTCTGGTGGCCTGTTGGTATATGGAAATTTTTAAAGAAATTATGTTTGAGTTTAACTTCAGTGTTGTGGAAGAGATATGTTAATAGCACTTCTGAAAGAAGCTGAAAATAACAGTTAAATCAGAAGCACAGTAAGAAATTTGCCTTTAATTGACTATTCTTTTAAATTCACCATGGATGTAAGTTACTGGTCAAGATAGACCTCTAATAAATCTGTGAAGCACTCATGCTAATATGTTCCCTCATCAAGGATGTCGTTATCCTGAAGTTTATCTCAAATCACAGGTACTTCTTATCCATTGTATAATTAGTGAACAGGAAGAATTGATCAAAATTCACCATTCTGTCATATCTCTAATTCTTTCTTACTATTCTTTAGTCTTGTGGCATAGCCTGGATTTCATGGTTTCAAGACGTAATAATAATAGTTTTTTCAACTCTATTTTTTAACCTCTCTGATATTTTTACTTCACTCTGCACATGATTGAAACTTTTTATTGATATCAGTTTTTTTTGTTACAAAAGGGCAAGTAGAAAAGACTTGACTTACATGTGAACTCTTCATGCCGTTAATGACCTGTGTACTTCCAAAAAAGCATTACTATGAGGTTTTCTAAAATCTAAGCATTGACTTTCTATAGCATTGATTGATTCATTTTTTGGTGAGTAAAGGGTGTGCAAATTGAAGCCAATAGTGTATGTGCACTATAATATATATATATATATAATATATTATATATTATAATACTTATTACATGAGTCAGAGTGTGATATGGCGAAATATTTCACAAGCAGGCTAATTTATTTTCATGAGCCAGAGGCGAGTGAAAATAAAGCCTGAGAGTGAAATATCTTGCCATAACACTCTGACAAGTGTAATAAGTGGTTTATTCCACACTAGATATCTTCACTACTGTAGTTAGTATTAGAGGAAGGGTAACTTACAGCGTAAAGTTGGTTGTAGGGGCTACCCACACCCCCAGCTGATATTTTGGCAGCTGCTCTAACCCAGATTGCGCAGTATAGTGTGAAATAACAGCGTGAAATATCGTGTGTATTTCACTGGTCATGTACCTAAAATATCATTGTAAAGATATCTAGGGTGGAATAAATATATATATATAGTGTCCCCATTTGTAATTAATAAATGAAATTATTTACAGATTATTGTATTTCAATTGATTGGCCTTTTATAGGTATACACGGTGGGTATAGGTGATATCAATTTACCAGAGCTGCTGAACATCTCAAGTGACCCTGACATTCACCATGTGTTTCTTTTGAAGAATTTTGATGATGCCCCATATTTTACGGACTTTCTTATCAGCACAACTTGTGAAAGTAAGTCAAAAGTTTTAGTGAGGCATACCTCTTTCTTGTTGCACAGTTATTTTTATGAATTAAATAAAATGACTTCTTAGACCTTTCATTAATACATTAAAGAGTTTCCCAATGAAATACGAACGGCAAAATATGATTGAAAATTTTCACCGATTGTTGATTTCCTAAATAAATCATGTATTTAACTCACAACATGCTGTTCAAGTATGAATAGTGTATAGTCATTTTTTCCTGTGTTATGCCTTGTATTTCTTCTGTCATTCTCAGAACTGCTTTTTCATGAAGCCACTAGGCACCCAAGCACTAAAAAATAGCTAGGTGCTACCTCCGAGAGAGAACTATGTTTCCTACTTTCGCTTTCCTTTTTGAAACCTATGCTGCCTTTCCTTGCCTATTCCACCCGCTTTTTAATTACAATAATTGCTTTTTTGCCTTTTCACAGTTCTTCCCCATCCACTGTTTCTGCATATCTATCTTTACCATAGTGGGCGATCAGTTTCTTGACAGAGTCGTCTCCATAAGTAGGCAAGACATTGAATCTGGTTTTAAGAGTGCCGTCACATAGAAACGCCCGGGCACCTTTAATAGTGCACTCCGGTTGAATAGTTATGCATTATCTACCACAAGTCACACCCTACTTTGCAACAAATTAGTGCCCGTGAAGAAATGCAGCTGTACCTCACTCACCACTATGCGCATACGGTATGGGTGGGGCGGAGTCAACTTACAATCAATAATCCTCGCACACAAAAGTAATGGATCCAGAATCTACTCTCTCGTACTGCTCAGGAATGGAAGAATGGATATGGTTCAAACTTTGTCAAGGCTTAGGGCCACAAGGGCTCAAACCTATAGTGATGAGATATTTTTAATAATACAGAATTTTACAGAAATAATCGACAAAAGTTCACATGGTAAGGTGAGTATGTAGAAAACTAAAATAGAATTCAACAAAAGCTCATAGTTATGGCATATATGTAGGGGTAAGAAAATGATATAAAAAAATCGGCTTCAAAACTTCAGCGGTAACCGTGCAGAATTTCAGTGAAGTCTAGAATGGTGATAGGGCTACTTTTTGAGATTCGATGGACTTCCACATATGTTGGGTGGACCTAACCAAGAAGCAGAGGGACCGACAATCTTTACTCTTGATACGTGCTTTCTCCTAGTAGTACTAACTTGGGGGGAAAACAAGAAGTAAGTTTAACATGTCCTAGCAACCATGGCCTGTTCCATGGGTATTTGGCGCTCAAAGAGTGTGACGGCACCCTTAAGTCTGCAACAAAAGGCTTGCCAACAGTATCTTGAAAAGAAAGGATTTAATCAGCAGTAATAGTCACTTTACGTACCCGTAGCCAAGGGGGTTCAGTTGAACCCCCCCTTTAGTAATAGCATGGGTAAATGTGCTGTTCAAAATAGTACAAGCAACGGAATTTTTTCAACAGATTAGGAGGGGAGCTGTCGTATACTAACGACAACTAGGTTTATTCAATCAAACAATTAAAGTTCAACAATTCATATAGCAAGTCACACCAGGATACAATACACTCTCAATAACTGACTACAGAAACAACTAATGACAAGTTATTAAATACATGACAAAACCACATGATGATGTAATAAGTATGATGCAATGATTATAGACTAGTCTTGGTTAGATACCACATTCCTCCCCTCTTAGAGGAAAATAGAAACAAGTTCACAAAACAAATTGAAAAATAACTGGTTACAAAAACTACCAAAAAATGAATAAATTAAGATGCATGACTAATTAGTGTGTCCTGGTTGTAACCTTTGAGGTGGTCTTCTATTCCTTTGAGGATATGACTTCCTGGCTGGTTCAGCAGAGGATTCAAGATTGCTATCTTGTGCTGATGAGGTCGAAGGTGAACTATCTTGATTGGCTGTGGCTGTTGAAACCTCAGAAGTCGGTGATGAACATTCTGTGGCTGCTGATGAGTTGGCTGATGAGTTTGCTGATGGTAAGTCTATGAAGATTTCTGAAGATTGATTTTCTCTAACTTCTGATGCATTCCCAGTTTCACTCTCTTCCAATGCACTTTCACCTGTAGCTGTCCGAATTCTAATCTGGTCCTGATGACAACGCCTCTCCCTCCCATCCTGAAGTTTCACTAGGAAGGAAACTGGTCCTGTGCACTTTACAATTGATCCTGAGAGCCAGTTATTTCCAGATCCATAATTCTTGACATACACACGATCACCAACTTGAAAAACACGCAATCTAGCATGTGAATCATGTAAACTCTTCTGTTTCTCTTGTTTCTGCTCTACTCTGTCAGCAATGTGAGGTTTTATCAGGTCCAATCGAGTTCTTGGCTTTCGTCCAAGCAACATTGTAGCAGGTGTAAGCCCTGTGGTGGTTGATTGTGGTGTGTTGCGATAAGCAAATGAAAATTTTGCTAGCCTCTCTTTGATACTTCCATCTGAAACCTTTTTCAATCCTTTTTTCACTATTTGTACTGCACGTTCAGCCATTCCATTTGAAGCAGGGTGATATGGTGCTGAAGTCGTATGACGAATGCCATTGTTCTTGAGAAATTTCCTGAATTCCTGGCTTGTAAAACTAGAGCCATTATCCGTTACAATAGTTTCAGGTAGTCCAAACTTCGAAAATATAGTTCTGAGCTCTTCAACAACTATCTGGGATGAAGTTGAACTTGTGCAGACAGCTTCAATCCACTTTGAATGGGCATCGATCATGACAAAAAATAGTTTCCCTTGAAAAGGACCAGCAAAATCCAAATGTACTCTAGCCCAACGTCTGGATGGCCATTTCCACGGATGCAAAGGTGCGGCAGGTGGAGATGATTGTACTTCTTGACAAGCACCGCACTGGCGAACAGATTTCTCAATGTCTTTGTCAAGTCCAGGCCACCACACATACATACGTGCTAGCGACTTCATCCGGGTGATTCCTGGATGACCTTCATGCAACTCCTGAATAATAGCCCTTCGTCCAGGTTCAGGTTTTGAAGTAGAATACAAAGAACAGAATTATAAGCTTCCATGCAGTCACCTTTCGTTTTGCTTTTGAATATTATAGAATAATTAATGAGGAAACAAAAGTAGGTGTGGCTTTTTGTGTCTTCAAAATCCGAACCCCCCACTACCAACTTCTGGCTACAGGCCTGCTTTAGTAGAATCCTTCAAACCATCAAAATTGTAAAGAAGCTGCAATACCCAGTTTGCTGCAGGCAAAACTGCATCATTTAAGGACTTAATCGTTGCACCAAAGTAAGAACAAGTGTTCATTTTAAGAAAAGAATGACTTTCACAAAGACTTGAAGAGTATGTAGCAAACATGTAATCTAGTGGCACTTTCTATTATATATTTTTTAATGCTAATTCAGGCTAGCACTACTTTATCTAGCCACAATCAGCATTTTAAAAATAGAAAGTTGCATATTCTATTAAAAACAACAACAGTATATGCTGATTGTGGCTAACGCTAAATTAGTGCTAGCTAGAATTAGTATTTTAAAAATGGATAGTGCCACTACATTATGTTGATGTGTCAAAAGACACAGAAAAGTCATAAGTGCATTGTCACTACAAATTTAGCCTGACTACTACAGCCCCTCCCTTTCTTTCATACCCTAAATTTACCTCCCCCCCACCCTTGGGAAATTTCTGTATACAGCCCTGCCGTTGTGTAGTAAAACATCTTTATTAAGGGTGCTGGCACATAGCAACGCTCGTGCGCGGCTTAATTGAGCAATAAACCACGAAACCACCGAGTTGTAGAGGTAGAGGGCGGACCTTAAATACCCGCGCATAGATAAGAGCTTCCTGGCAGACCGTGGTAAGTATAGTTAACTCGACTAACGGAGGGCGGGGCTAGAAAATTGCACAGTAGCAAAAAAGGGCGAGACAATTGGAATCTATTTTGCAGTCCAAGTCCAGAAGGACGAAGAGTTAGTCTTTCATTTTTAGTACTGTGGCATAACTTAACAAGGTAATTAAAGTTGTCGATTTAGTTTTTTAATACAGTGTACAGTCGTGACCCGACTGGAAAAAAATCACGTGAAAATGTGAATAAATATAAAACAAAATAGAAATGAGAAAAACAAAATCGACAACTTTGTAACAATTAACTATAGCAAGCGGTGGACGAAATTCCAGCTTCCGTAGTCTTCCTCTGTTTCCAAATAGTGGCGTTTACTTTTGAGACTTTGAGGCTTCATAACTCTTGCAGTTCCGTTTGTGTGTTAGTCATTCTTGATCAGTTGGCTGTCAGTTGACGGGTCTCAGAGATCCCCCGGGCAGCGTGGACCTGCAAGGTATAGAATCGGAGTTACCTTCCATAGCAACAGTTAATTGATTTGTGTGGGCGTACCGCGTAACCGGATGTGTGAGCACCCTTAAAGTGTAACAATTTTCTTTGAATTTGATATAATTAGATATTCCTACACTAATGTTAAATGGAAAAATTAATATTGCCACATTCAAAAATACAGTTTAATATCAATTCTTAAAACCAAATATAGGTAATGTATATTTTTTGTATTATGACAGATACTTTAAATCCTAAAATCTTGCAGAGGGGGAGGGACTCTACACATTTGACCATGCATAGGAAAATTGGGCACAATGCGGCACCTTTTAGAGTATTGTTTTTGCATTTAAGCATTCCTTGGCTACCAGGTATTGAGCTCTTCAAATTCTATAACCATAAATTCTACCATTGCAGATGTATGCGACCTATAGTTTCAATCCACAAGCTTTAAATAAGTAAAACGATCTTTTCCTGACATGCTTAAGCACCGTGTTACAAGAAATTTCACTCGGCTCCACCTTGTGTATTTTTTTGCCACATTTTTTTGTACTATTATATCTCCACAATATATTATACATAATATAATATATATATATATATATATTTTTTTTTTATATATATATATATATATTTTCAGCTCCAGCGATGATAAGTGCAGGTGATCGTACGACCACAGATGTAGATGAAGATCATTTTCGTTATTTTCAATCATTCTGCCCTGCCTATTCTCACTTTGTCAAGATTGAAGAAATTGATATTATTGGAACATGCAGTGTGTATGCCTCATCAACAGTGCAAAATCCTGGTGAGATGAATGTTATTTGTTGATTACTGAGTGAGCAATAACAGGTTTTGTTATGCTTATAGATAGTGTGTGGCCCTTAAACATGCATGCAGATGACCCTAAAAATAGAGCTATGTAGCTTACTCCAGTGTTTTTTTTATACTATAGTAGTAAGCAATAGGGTTAGGATTAAAAACTGTTTGATTAACCCCCAATAAAAACTTATTTTCATGTTGAAAAAAGTAAAGAAGAAAAAACGATGTAACTTTTTTTCTTGGCGGGGCATGTTTGCCATAGGTGCTCAGGCTTCCACTAGTTTATAGTCACTATAGTTGGTGAGTACCTGTCAGCTGATAAAAGATATGTCACCCCTAAAGTACCTGTGGACAAAACATAACTTTGTACCTCAAAGAGTGTTTAATTGCATAACACAGAAGAATTTTCTAACAAAAGAGAGTGAGATGCACAAATAATGAAGAACCAATGGTGCAATCCCTCAGTGTTATTACAAAGACCAAAAGAATAATTTATTTGGAATAGTATCAATATGAATATGCCAATATGTATGTTCATGCACATTGATATGTAAAGCTTGAGCAAGTCGATATGCAACTCGTTCAATGAAACTGTAGACATTAATGCTATCTCATAAGCATAGCATACAAACGACACTCTCACCAGTAGTTTCAATGGTAAATTCCAAGCACTCCAGTAAGCCTCTAGAATAACGTAATGCAAAACTACTGCGGGCAGCAGAGAAATTATTTGCTCGCGTGAGTATGGCGTAACTATAGGGGGCATTACCAACAATCATTTACAACCGCACAGCCTAAAACTAATTTGCTTTTCTGAAAAAACTAAAAATTCTGCCACATTAAAAGGGACTTGAAATGTCCAGTTCAACATTGTGATGCTGGTTTCAATCTTTGGGAGGCTGCCTTGAGATCTGTGTGACAGAATGACTGACTGACTAACCTGACTGACGGATAGACAAACTGAGTACTGTAATGCTGAGGGTTAATTAAGGTATGAAGTGATCATGGTCCTTTTAGCTGCGAAGCAAATCCAGATGATCATTCAAATTAAAAAATCAGCTAGTTTTAGTTTTTGAAAGCTTTCTATTTAGATCTGCTGGTACTAAGGAGACTAATCTGTGCTCTTAATAGTAATAATAATAATTTAAGTTCAAAAGCCACTATTACTCTGGAATAACATAATTTTCCAGCTTTGCTGTCAATTGTTCATGGGTGTTATTGAGAGACTCCACTCACTTACATGGGTGTGTCCAATTTTCATATTGCCAAATACCCAAAATAGTCAGTGACAACAAACATAAAATGGCTAGCAGCATTAATTTACAACCACAAGGATGGGTTTCCTGCAGTGAAAGTGTCAAGTGAAATCAATTTTAAATTTTTGATGGGACATCCTATAGGACTTTTCTAATGTCCCCATTAATAGGATATAACTCATGCCACAGATTATTGGGTAGCTTCGAGTGAAATAAAATGAAGGACCAGCTCTGCCTTTAGACTAAACAGTAATTAGATTGGAGTATTGTGCTTGCAGTTGCAGATTTGCTATGACGGCACAAAACCTTCCTACTACTGTCAGCAATTTCTGACTAGTTATTAGATGCCATTTAGTAGTTAGCTAGAATGGGAGGACCGAAACACTTTGCTATGCATGTTGCAGGGGACAAAGATCACCAAAGCCACTCAATTATGTTGATAGTAACAATTTTAGGATGAGGTCGATTACATTGAACATTAAGGGTGCCATCACATAGCAACCCCTGGGCGCCTGTAAGTAGCTCACTTCAGCTGAATAGTTGCACTTATCTACCGCAAAGTCATGACCAGCTTTACAACAAATTAGCTCCCATAAAATGCGGTACAACCACTGAAAATATAAACAATACTACCTGGGGCAGCTAGAAATGATTTGGGCGTGCCGATAGGGGTTTTACCAACAAAATCTTGCAAAAATAAGTAGCTTTTTCTGTAAAAAAATGAAGTTGAAGCAAAAATTCTGGTACATTGAAGGGACTTTATTTGTCCAGCACAACATTTTGATGCCTCTTTCAATCTTCAGGAAGTGACTGTCTTTGAGATCTGCTGTTGTATGACAGAATGACTGGCTAACTGACAGACAAATTGAGTACTGTAACCCCTTGTGATGTGTGCTGAGAGTTAATAACACAACATGACCCACAATATAGCATAATACACCAGCGATTTTGTCTGGGCCTCTCAATGACCAAGAGCCATCTGGATGAAAGTTAACATTCTATCCTCATAGCATACAGGGAGATGTGACTAGCTAGGTAATACGTGTATCACTTTCACCACATAGCAGTTACTAAGCAACTATGGCTCATGAAAATAAATTAGCATGCTTGTGAAATATTTTGCCATATCACAATCTACTCATGTATAAGTATTACGATACAATATATAATAATTATGGTTTTTATTAGGTCCATTATTTAATACTGGAGTAGTTAAAAATGAAAACAACAGTGAAAGTGAAAAATCCATTTCTCTGATGCTGACAGATGAAAAGGTTCGTTTAATAAAATCAGACAGTTACATACATTGTTTTAGTTGACTAGGATATATCTTGTTAAGAAAATGGTAGATCATGATCATATTATATTTTCTTATTGCAAAAACAATCCAGTGCATTTTTTTTCTTTAAGACCTTGAATTCTTAGCTATTATACAACTATATCTACTGATAAATACTCTACTAGATATTATTTTGTAAAAATTAAAACTATTGTAGCTTGACAATTTTAGCATTGGTCTTCATTGTTCTAATTTAGAATACTCCAATTTTTGTAATTTTTAATAAATTTTTCTCTTATATCAACGTTTTAAAAAAATAAATTAATAATGATAGTAATGACATTTTGACAGTCCTACTGCTGTCCTCATCAGGTTATAAAATTAGTGTATAATTTTGATATTCTAAGTGTTTGTAGCAATAGTTATAATAATAAATTTATATATTTCTGCTCTGCACAATCTTCCTCAGTGTCTGAAATGACTTTACTATTGAAGAAAACATAAGTAAATAAGTGAAAATGGTTATGTATTCAAAATTTATTCAAACTTTTTTCCAAACTTAAAGTCTGAGTACTCTGTTATTGTTTCTGTTTTCCTTTCCTAACATTATTGATTCCAAACTTTTCCTTTTATTCAGTGAAGCTATACTAATGAGTTAGGGATATGCATGTCTTCAATTCAATTTGCACAGGCATATGTACATTACCTTTTTTGCCACAGCGGTACATGTACACTTTCTACTAATACACCTGCACATGTTACAAAGTGCTTAGCACAAATGGCGAGCAAGCTGACGTAGCTGAAGCAAGCACGAATTAAAATTGAATATTGTTAGTCTACTATTTGCTTTTAGTTGTTGATTTTTTTGTGCTCTTCTTTAAGCAACACACAACACTTATGCACACATTGTTCACTGGATGTACCAGAACAAGACTTACATTGTATTTCTTCATGACTTGACTATTGGAAAATTGTTTTTAAGTAAGAACCATTCTGTTGGTCGGGCATATAGACCTAACTGTGTCAAGCAACACTCAGATCATGTCAGTGACAACGTAATTCAAAGAGGTAAATGACATGGATGATATGGGTAAGGATCAATTAACCAAAGGATTCTGTTTAAGCTTGCCACCTTCCCTAAGTAAGCTATGTTTAAAAGTTCTATTATTATCAAAGCACTAGTAGCAAACTTCTCTTAGTGGTTAGACTATTGGACAATGAAGTAAGAATAATTTTGTTGCATGTGGCATAAAGCTTTGAAAAACAACAACAGCGTTTACAAAGATAACTTACCGCGGCCACTAATTTGAATAGAATATGATGTTTGTAAGACCTAACTGCAAAATTCTCTTCAAAGTCTTTCTTCTCTGGATTTCTTTTCTACTTCTAGCACTTGCGCTAAAGTTTGTCTCGGAGGGAGGACACATATTGACCTTGTTTAACTTCGGTCATTTACATAATATATACTAAAATTTAAATCGTCTAAAATTTAAATCATTTGCCTAATGAGCAACATAGCTAGGGAGCTATGGAGGTTAGAAAATGCTAGACAATGGTGCATGGACCTACCCAAACAGCAGGAGATACAGTGGGTGAGACCAAAAAAATTCAATTATGATACACAGGAAAAGTGAAATAGCATGCAGCAAAAGTGAAATAATGGCACAGTAACTAAGTGCAATTGCATAGTAGCTAAGTGAAATAGCATGGTAGCTAAGTGAAATTGTTGTGCATGTATGCAGCACTAGCCTTAGTTTTTAGTTGGAGACTGTTATTTTAGCACAGAAGTTATATTCGTATTAGACGGAATTAGTCCAACATTGAAAGAGCGGTACACTGAGAAAAAGTTCCAGAGGAAACCGATACTGAAATTTAGACATAGTGAGTGAAAAATACAGTGTAACTACAGTGCGAATGATAAAAAAAAAGCTGACCTACTATTGTGAGTTGTAGCAAGGATAATTTGTATTGTTTAAGATTAATAGCATGCTATTGTAAAGTAATTGAAATAACACCTGGCACATCATGCTATAATCCTGAATTTGCATATATAATTTATATGACCCTAATTGAAGAATATTTTAAGATATTTATTTTTATCTTTTGTACACTAGGTTTAAGTGTACAACATATTGCTAGCGAGTAAGTTTTATTATATAAGATTGGTCACAGCTTTGTAAAGATAATTGATTTTTAAATAATGTTTGTATTAGTTTATTAACTAAAAATATGTCAAAAATGTTGCCTTATTCAGTTTGTGTATGTGGCTGTGAGGGGACTTTCTTTACACAATCAATTCAGCATCATCATATGGGATATGATATTTATGGATGAGGAGTATAATGTATCAGTAATACCTGGAACAGTTGAAATACAAGATGTCTTCAACTTAACCGGTGCACTACAACCCAGCAACTCTACGTAAGAAATAATATTTCCCACAGGTTCAATACAAGTTTTCAGTGAAAACTAAAAATAAACTTTTGCTACTAACCAGAGTTTAAAATGATATAAGCTAACCTTACAGACCAGTCTCATATTCTCTCTCAATCACAGATGAGTTAAAGGTAAAAAAAGCAAAACAAACAACAATCAAGTTATTTATATGTCAACTTGGTATTGTTATGGGTGGTTCTGCATGCTATCTTTTGGTACTGTGTGAGAGTTGTTGAGTACAGCTGTAAGAGTTGTTCTAGGTACAGTGGAGTAGATAAAGTTATGCTGAATACATGTGTACTAGATTAATATGTTTTATTGAAAAGTTATGCTGGATATACTCGTTCTAGCACAATTGTGTTCGATATACAGTAATTAACATTGTGCTGAAAACAATAGTTCTACACTAATATTTCTTTGACACAGTATGTTTGTGCTATTCTTTGGAATCATTTCATGCACTACTTCCTAAATAATTTGCACTTCAAACTCAGATATTGCATACACTGTTTACTAAATTGCAGATTTAGTCAGATAAAATTAAAGTTGTAACTGAATAATATAATAAAGTTATTAATTTTATATCACTTAGAGCCTAATATTCAGAGTCAATGCCTTTATTTCCCAGCAGATTCCTCTTTTCTATCCAAGATGGAAATGATGCAGGATATTTTAGTGTGAGACTTCACAGTGGTATAGTTTCATTGAATCACAGTCTCAATGAAAGCAAACATATACTCACTTTAGTGGGTCAAAATTCAGAGTTTTCCTGTCATCGGGGCAGGGTTTTACTCCGCGTCACTGCCATTTTAACTAACGTCACTCTGCAAAATTTCTCTCTGGCTTTAATAAATGAAAATGCCACTGTTGGGGAGGGTATGGCACAAGCTGTGGTTAACGATGATGCATCTGTGAAGTATTCCATGAAGGAAGGAGCTGGTAGCAATCTCTTTAATATTGACAAATCTTCAGGATTAGTTACTGTAGCTGGAAATCTGGATTTTGAAACAGAAAGCAGTTACAACCTCACAATTATAGCTAAATCTAAAATTCATAAGCTTCTTCTTTGTTCAGCAATTTTGATGATAAGGGTCTTGGATGTCAACGAAAGCCCATTCTTTACCAACTCTTGTGTTTTAATGTGTCAACTATTTATAAAAGAAAATGCACCCAATTTTACAGAAGTAGGAACACTAAAATTTGAGGATCCCGACTTAGAAAGTGTACTCAATGGACAGGTTATTGTTACAATTAACAGTGTACAACCACAAGCAAACTTCAGTATCATGCAAAGTCAAGGCACAGCAACTATAGTAGCCAATGAGGTTTTCGATCGAGAAACTATTTCAAACTATTCACTTTCTATTCAAATAACAGATAAAGGACTAATCCCTTTATTTTCTACTCTTTTACTCTCAATTACAGTAGTAGATATAAATGACAATGCTCCAGAATTCATCTCTTTTCCAAATACCCTGTTCCTTCGAGAAGGATGGCCTGTCCACACTTTGATTACTCAGTATAACTGTTCAGACAGAGATATTGGAAGTAATGCTCAAATCAACTACAGCATATTTTCAATAGACAACAACTCCATACCTTTTGTAATAAGCACAGATTCTGGTGCATTGACTCTCAGCACACCTCTTGATTTTGAAGTAATTAAAGGGTACAATATATCAGTCATAGCTAGCAATCCAGATGGACTAAGCACTGAATCTTTAACGTCTATTTACGTTGAAGACGATAATGATAATTCCCCCATATTCAATGAATCATCGTATAATGCATCATTAAATGAGAACAGCTCAGTTGGTATGTTTGTGCTCTTCATTCGAGCAGAAGATGCAGATTCTGGTCTTCATGGTGTAATTGATTTCAGTTTGCTATCAGTAGGAAATATTAATAATTCCTTTGAAATCGCCAGAACAGGAAATTTAACTCTTTCTGATAAAGTTGATCGAGAAGAAATCAGTGTATTTAATCTTACTGTTGCAGCTACAGACAGAGGTGTGCCACCATTGACTTCATTTGCTACTGTATTAGTTTGGATAGACGATGCTAATGATAATCCTCCAATTTTCGATCAAGCATTATATAATGCATCTGTAAGTGAAAGTGATTCTGTAGGGAAATTCATCATTCTTATTAAAGCAACAGATGCAGACTCAGGGCTTCACGGTATTTTTGACTTTACTTTGTTGTCAGAAGGCAATCTTAATAACTCCTTTCAAATTACTACAACAGGTAATATTACTCTCTCCAATATAATTGATTACGAACAGAGTAATGTGTTTAATCTCACTGTAACAGCTACAGATAGAGGGGTGCCACCGTTGACTTCATTTGTTACTGTGATAGTAAGAGTAGAAGATATTAATGACAATGCTCCTGTCTTCAAGCAATCATTGTATAATGCATCAGTAAGTGAAGATGAATCTATAGGAACATTTGTTGTGGAGGTAAAGGCAACAGATGCTGACTCTGAATTTTTTGCCACCATAAATTACACCCTACTAGCAGGGAACACTGATAATTCATTTGAAATCAACCAAGCTGGAAATATATCTCTTTCCAATGTGCTTGATAGAGAACAAATTAGCTTATTCAATATATCTGTAGCAGCTACAGACAGGGGAACACCACCATTCAGTTCTGTTACTACAGTGATAGTGAGAGTAGAAGATATCAATGACAATGCACCTATTTTCAAGCAATCAATATATAATGCATCAGTAAGTGAGAATGCTTCACTAGGAACCTTTATTGTGAAGGTAGAGGCAGAAGATGCTGATTCTGGAGTTCTGGCCAGCACCATAAATTACACACTATGGTCAGGCAACACTAACAATTCTTTTGAAATTACTCAATCAGGAAATATATTTCTTTTCAATTTAATTGACAGAGAACAAATTAGCTTATTCAATTTAACTGTAGCAGCTACCGACAGAGGAACGCCACCATTGACTTCATTTGTTACTGTGAAAGTAAGAGTAGAAGATATTAATGACAATGCTCCTGTCTTCAAGCAATCTCTGTATAACACATCAGCAAGTGAAGATGACTCAATAGGAACATTTGTTGTGAAGGTAGAGGCAACAGATGCTGATTCTTGGGATCAAGCCATTGTTGACTTTAGTTTGCTTGTAGATGGCAGTTTTAACAATTCTTTTCAAATCAGCAATTTAGGAAATTTAACATTATCTACTACGATTGATAGAGAGCATAACAGTTTGTATAATCTCACAGTTGTAGCAACTGATAGAGGAACACCTCCATTAACTTCTTTTGCAACTGTAATAGTAACTGTGAAAGACATAAATGATAATCCCCCAATCTTTAACAGGCAACTATATAATTCTTCTGTAAGTGAAGGTGCTTCTTTAGGAAGAGTTGTGGTGCCTGTTGAGGCAACAGATGCTGATTCTGGACTCAATGCCATTTTTTATTTTGAGCTTTTGTCAGAAGGTAACTATAACAATGCTTTTAATATCACTAGAAATGGGAATATCATACTTTCTAATGGAATTGACCGAGAACAAATCAGTATGTATAGTCTCACAGTGACAGCAGCAGACATGGGGGAACCTCCTTTCACGTCTTCTGCAATGATCAGCATTACAGTAGAAGACATAAATGATAACCCTCCAATATTTATACCAGTGAATCAAATATTTTATATTAGTGAAAATGCTGATCCTATGGAAATAGTCAATGTTTCTGCCACTGACAATGACAGTCCTTTGTCACTCAATTCACGAATCACTTTCAGTCTAGATATAATGGAAGTTTTTGAAAATACCTTCAACTTGACACAAGTAGATAACAGTAATGCTGTGCTTGCACTCACGGAATATCTCGATTTTGAGACTTTAAACTTGTACATGTTTCAGGTAGTGGCAACTGATCATGGCTCTCCTAGGCTCAGTAGCACTATTACCATAATTGTTAATGTAACAGATATTGTTGAGGAAGTAGTGATTACTAGAAATACTACAGTAAAAATTCAGGAGTCTGCTCCATTGGGGTTTAGATTTGCAAGGTTAACTTTTTCCACATATAGTAGCAATGTCTCAATTTTAGATACAAGTTCTTCTGAAAACAGTAACATTTCAAGAAGTATTCTATTTAGAATTGAAAGAGTTGGGACTGATTATTTTGTAGCGGTCAATAAATTGTTAGACTTTGAAACTAGCCAAAATTTCACTGTCACTGTTCTCAGCAATAATGAGAGTATTATTTACCTCACAGTTATTATTATAGATGTCAATGAGCTGCCACCAGTATTTGAAACACCTGGAAATTTTTCTGTTGAGGAAGAACAATCTAGTGGGACCATATTAGGTGAAGTGATTGCAAAAGATGGAGATACGGGACCTCTATCAGGTGTGACATACTCAATAGTTCAAAATACAACAACTGCATCTTTATTTTCTATTGATGCCAGCACTGGCGAAATTTCAACAACTCGGGTATTAGACCGAGAGCAGCTTCAGGATCAGAATTTATTTCTCCCATCAAGTGGTTCTATAGAGACTATTAGCATCATAGCTACAGATCTTGTTACACCTTATTATTCTGCAGTCATCAGCATACATATTCAACTAGTTGATATCAATGACAATGATCCAATTATACAAACTTCCAATATGTCCATCACAGTTCGTGAAAATCAACCAGTATCTGAACTAGTACACACAGTTGTAGCAACTGATAGAGACATAGGACCCAATGGTCAGATTTCCTTTACTTTACATGGGTTAGAATCAAGTCCACTTCCATTTGCTATCAGCTCTGCAGGCATCATCAGAACAACCGTTGTCTTAGATGCAGAAAATGTTTCATCATTCACATTACTTGTAGCTGCATATGATAGCGGTAATCCTCAAAGAAACTCTTCAGTGACCCTGGTTGTTGAGGTGCTAGACTTGAATGATAACATACCATTCTTCACTCAAAGTTATTCATTATTTATTCCCGAAAATGCACCTATTGGTAGTACTTTGCCAGTACTTGAAGCTGTTGATTATGATAGAGACAAGCGCAATTCTTATATCAGTTTCAGAATTATTTCTCATAACCCTCCAAATGCTCAAGGCTTGTTCAACATCACTAGTAATGGACCGAATTCATCAATCATTTCTATTACAAGGCAGCTAGATTTTGAGACTCTTTCACTATATAGATTGGTTGTGGAGGCGATTGACAATGGGATGCCATCTCTGTCTTCTCGTGCAAATGTCACTATTAATGTTTTAGATGTGGATGAAACTCCTCCACGATTCTTTGACGCGTGCATGGCGAGCATTCGAGAAAATGTGTCTCCAATTGGTATGACTGTCACTCAGTGTACTGCAATCGATATACGTGATGGTTCTGATACTCTAACTTTTGGAGTTCTTTTGACGTATAACATCATCATGGGAAACGTCAATGACACCTTTACAATTGACAATACTGGTATAATCTTGTTACAGCGCCCAGTTGACAGAGAGACAATTGCATCGTATGAACTCAGTATATCTGCCACTGATCCTGGAGGGTTGACGGCTTATCAAGAAGTCACCATTTTCATTATAGATGATAATGACAACCCACCAATAATTACCAACCCCAATTCCACTGTAATTGTGTCTGCCTCAGATATTCTGAACAATGTTACACATTTCTTCACACTACTTGCTACAGATGCTGATATAGGCATGAATGCAGAGCTTATTTTTTCTGCACCAAGTTTCAGAATTAAAGCAAATACTACTTTCACGGTAGTAAATATTGCAGTTTCTAACACAGGAGGAGCTTTTTTACAATCCACAATAGTGACACTAGAACTGGAAGCACCTTGTTTGCTTCAAAGTCATGAGATGAACCCATCAAGCGGTCAATTGACCAGTTTGTTTCTCTGCAATGTATCAGTTATACCTGATGATATTATTGTAACTATTACAGATAGTTTAGAGTTAAGCTGTCTAACTCTCAGTAATTTTGTTCCAGAACAGTATCTGTTTTTTCATGATGGTGCATTAATTTCAAATTCATCAAGATCAATTGTAATTGAGAATGTCACACTATCTAATAGTGGTCAATACACTTGTGGAGCTAATGCAGGATTTGGCATCGTGCAGAGCTCTATTGGAATTGTACGGGTTCAAGGTAAAGCAATAATATTTTTAGACCATTCGATTATAGTTTTGTGTTATATAGTTCCTCCATTAATTGTTTTGTTTCCAAGTAATCTTTCTGTTCTGGGTTATATTTAGATCTTACAGTTCTCAACTGAGACCTAGCAAGTGTTCAGACTTTCTTTTGCAGATTTGTGGTATTGCATAAATTTTAGGTCTTATGGACTTCTAGTGCAAGAATGAATCAGGGGGAAGAAATGAGTGGTTTATATAATGGTACAAGGTAGGACAAAGAGGAGAGTCAGGCGATAGAGTGTAAATTGGCAGTGAATGAGGTAGATAATGCACACATAATACAACTAAGGTCACAGGCGAGGATGCTCCCAGGCCTGGGAGGGCCCTCACCTGTGACCACCCCTGGTTAGAGGCCAGGGGTGCCATACATGTGTATAGAAAAGGGGGAAAGAAATAGTTTACATAAAGAGTGGGAGATGGACTATTAGGAGGGCCATGAGGTCTTTTTCGGCTTTGGAAAGAATGAGGCCAAAGTTATCTCGGACGGGGGTGAGGTGGGGTTGTACAGTCATCAGTGTCTTCCTAATCTTTAGTCCTCTGGGTAGGATGTTCTTGGCTAGACAAGTTTGGAGGAAGAAGGCAGCAGTGTAAAAGTGAGAGGATTGGCGCTTGTTTGTTTCCGAATCTCAAGCAGATCTCTGTCCTTTGGAGTTAGGGCCGGTCTTGGGGGCCTTCGGCTTGTACCATAGTCATGATGTCTTCTCCTGTCGGGCTGGTGTGGGCCTCGATATCTGCGATTCAATGGCATGATGATGTATGACACTCCGCACGAGAGAGAATGGTTCTGCTCTGGTGGTCTAAACTGGCTTGCTGGTCAACTCAAGCAATGTGTTATATTGAGATCTTACAGTTCTCAACTGAGACCTAGAAAGTGTTCAGACTTTCTTTGGCAGATTTGTAGTATTGCATAAATTCTCGGTCTTGTGGACCTTCTAGTGCAAGAATGAATCAGGAGAAAGAAATGAGTGGTTTATATAATGGTACAAAATAGGACAAAGAGGAGAGTCAGGTGATAGAGTGTAAATTGACAGTGAATGAGGTGGAGTGCACACATAATACAACTAAGGTCACAGGTGAGGGCCCTCCCAGGCTGGGAGCACCCTCGCCTGTGACCTTAGTTGTATTATGTGTGCACTCCACCTCATTCACTGTCAATTTACACTCTATCACCTGACTGTCCTCTTTGTCCTACCTAGTACCATTATATAAACCACTCATTTCTTTCCCCACATTCATTCTTGCACTAGAAGGCCCACAAGACCGAGAATTTATGCAATATTTCCAATCTGCCAAAGAAAGTCTGAACACTTGCTAGGTCTCAGTTGAGAACTGTAAGATCTCAATATAACAAGTCACAGGTTAGGGCCCTCCCAGGCCTGGGAGCATCCTCGCCTGTGACCTTAGTTGTATTGTGTGTGCACTCTCCACCTCATTCACTGTCAATTTACACTCTATCACCTGTCTCTCATCTTTGTCCTACCTTGTACCATTATATAAACCGCTCATTTCTTTCCCCTGATTCATTCTTGCACTAGAAGTCCATAAGACCTAGAATTTATGCAATACTACAAATCTGCCAAAGAAAGTCTACACTTGCTAGGTCTGAAAACTGTAAGATCTCAATATAACATATTTACCTCACAGTTATTATTATAGATGTAAACTCGCTGCCACCAGTATTTGAAACACCTGGAAGTTTTTCTGTTGAGGAAGAACAATCTAGTGGGACCATATTAGGTGAAGTGATTGCAAAAGATGGAGATACGGGACCTCTATCAGGTGTGACATACTCAATAGTTCAAAATACAACAACTGCATCTTTTTTTTCTATTGATGCCAGCACTGGCGAAATTTCAACAACTCGGGTATTAGACCGAGAGCAGCTTCAGGATCAGAATTTATTTCTCCCATCAAGTGGTTCTATAGAGACTATTAGCATCATAGCTACAGATCTTGTTACACCTTATTATTCTGCAGTCATCAGCATACATATTCAACTAGTTGATATCAATGACAATGATCCAATTATACAAACTTCCAATATGTCCATCACAGTTCGTGAAAATCAACCAGTATCTGAACTAGTACACACAGTTGTAGCAACTGATAGAGACATAGGACCCAATGGTCAGATTTCCTTTACTTTACATGGGTTAGAATCAAGTCCACTTCCATTTGCTATCAGCTCTGCAGGCATCATCAGAACAACCGTTGTCTTAGATGCAGAAAATGTTTCATCATTCACATTACTTGTAACTGCATATGATAGCGGTAATCCTCAAAGAAACTCTTCAGTGACCCTGGTTGTTGAGGTGCTAGACTTGAATGATAACATACCATTCTTCACTCAAAGTTATTCATTATTTATTCCCGAAAATGCACCTATTGGTAGTACTTTGCCAGTACTTGAAGCTGTTGATTATGATAGAGACAAGCGCAATTCTTATATCAGTTTCAGAATTATTTCTCATAACCCTCCAAATGCTCAAGGCTTGTTCAACATCACTAGTAATGGACCGAATTCATCAATCATTTCTATTACAAGGCAGCTAGATTTTGAGACTCTTTCACTATATAGATTGGTTGTGGAGGCGATTGACAATGGGATGCCATCTCTGTCTTCTCGTGCAAATGTCACTATTAATGTTTTAGATGTGGATGAAACTCCTCCACGATTCTTTGACGCGTGCATGGCGAGCATTCGAGAAAATGTGTCTCCAATTGGTATGACTGTCACTCAGTGTACTGCAATCGATATACGTGATGGTTCTGATACTCTAACTTTTGGAGTTCTTTTGACGTATAACATCATCATGGGAAACGTCAATGACACCTTTACAATTGACAATACTGGTATAATCTTGTTACAGCGCCCAGTTGACAGAGAGACAATTGCATCGTATGAACTCAGTATATCTGCCACTGATCCTGGAGGGTTGACGGCTTATCAAGAAGTCACCATTTTCATTATAGATGATAATGACAACCCACCAATAATTACCAACCCCAATTCCACTGTAATTGTGTCTGCCTCAGATATTCTGAACAATGTTACACATTTCTTCACACTACTTGCTACAGATGCTGATATAGGCATGAATGCAGAGCTTATTTTTTCTGCACCAAGTTTCAGAATTAAAGCAAATACTACTTTCACGGTAGTAAATATTGCAGTTTCTAACACAGGAGGAGCTTTTTTACAATCCACAATAGTGACACTAGAACTGGAAGCACCTTGTTTGCTTCAAAGTCATGAGATGAACCCATCAAGCGGTCAATTGACCAGTTTGTTTCTCTGCAATGTATCAGTTATACCTGATGATATTATTGTAACTATTACAGATAGTTTAGAGTTAAGCTGTCTAACTCTCAGTAATTTTGTTCCAGAACAGTATCTGTTTTTTCATGATGGTGCATTAATTTCAAATTCATCAAGATCAATTGTAATTGAGAATGTCACATTATCTAATAGTGGTCAATACACTTGTGGAGCTAATGCAGGATTCGGCATCGTGCAGAGCTCTATTGGAATTGTACGGGTTCAAGGTAAAGCAAAAATATTTTTAGACCATTCGATTATAGTTTTGTGTTATATAGTTCCTCCATTAATTGTTTTGTTTCCAAGTAATCTTTCTGTTCTGGGTTATATTTAGATCTTACAGTTCTCAACTGAGACATAGCAAGTGTTCAGACTTTCTTTTGCAGATTTGTGGTATTGCATAAATTCTAGGTCTTATGGACTTCTAGTGCAAGAATGAATCAGGGGGAAGAAATGAGTGGTTTATATAATGGTACAAGGTAGGACAAAGAGGAGAGTCAGGCGATAGAGTGTAAATTGACAGTGAATGAGGTGGATAGTGCACACATAATACAACTAAGGTCACAGGCGAGGGTTCTCCCAGGCCTGGGAGGGCCCTCACCTGTGACCACCCCTGGTTAAAGGCCAGGGGTGCCATACATGTGTATAGAAAAGGGGGAAAGAAATAGTTTACATAAAGAGTGGGAGATTTGAATGGATGTTCTTGATCAGTTTTGTGTCTCTCTTCTTCTGAGGTGGTACCTCAGCGCCTGTACCTCTGAGGGAGTTTCAGCTCGGACCACAAGGTCGGCCACGTTTGGTGGTCTCCTTTTTGAGATGAGTGGCTTAAAGGGGAGGAGAGGGTCATCCACAACTTGGTGTAGCTCTGCCCAAGTGATTGAAGGATGGTTTTTCACGGAGAGGACAGTGGTCATCTCGGACAACTTTCTGTTCTTCGAATGACGGAGAAAAGATTCTCTGTCAGAGTATTGCTGAGTGGCTTGGACATCTTTCAGGAGTTTGCGGCTGTAGCCACGGGCGAGGAACCAAGTCTCGAGATCCTGGACCACTGAGGCGTAGATCTGTGGAGAAGAACTGCACCTCAAGGCACGAATCATCTTTCCTTTAATCATCCCGTGTATCACAGAGCGGTGGTGAGCGGAAGAATAATGGAGATATGTGTGGGGGTCAATGAGTTTCGAGAATGGCCATATGTCCAGTATGCCAAAAGTGTGGAACCTCGGACCCTTGAAGATCGTGATGTCCAGGTAAGGACTGGAGTAAGTGCTGGGAAGTGAAGGAAATGGTTTTGAGCCTGGCATTGAGATGTTGTACCAAGGCACCTAGAGTTTCTGGCGTATCTTCAAGTATGACGAGGATATCATCAATATACCTTAACCACACCAGAGGCTGGGTACCATGCCAGGCATCGAGGGCGTCTCGCTACACTTTCTCCATGAAAAGGTTGGCTAGCGTTGGAGCAACTGGAGTGCCCATGGCAACTTCCTTGATTTGCCAAAAATGTCTGGCTGCATACTCGAAAGTGTTACCGTGGAGGATGTGCAATAGAATCTCTCGTAGCATCAATTTCATCAGGTGATCTGTGGGGATAGGAGGTTGGGTGGGCATGGCTTGTTGAAGGGCAAGTATAACGCTTAGGCCGTGGGGAATGGAGGGATAAAGGGTTTTGACATCCAAGGTTGCCAGATCTTCTGTTGCTCTCTTGTATCTTCAAATTCTCCAGAGCATGGATCACTTGCATGGAGGACGACACCAGGGAGGGTACAGAGTGGAGGTGGTCCCTCAGGATGTTATTTGCTAATTGAGATAGCTTCTGGGGGTCGGTCCTCCACAGCAAGACACAATGGGCCGCAACTGGTGGGGAGACTTGTGAACCTTTCTGAGGAAGTACAACTTTTGGGGCCTCACATTCTCCAGGTCCGTCGTGTGGGTCTTGGGTGTGTGCTTGGGAAGGAGTCGTGATGTATACTTGTTCAGGAGCTCATTGGAGTGTGTGGCAGTCTCTAGCATCGGGTCTGTGTCAAGCTCCTTGTATGTGGTCTCATCCGCAAGCTCTCTGAGTCCCTCCTCCAGTTAAGTCTTGGTGTCCATCACCACAATGCAGGACCCTTTGTCTGCAGGTTTGATTGTGATGGATTTATCGTGACGGAGGGAACTCAAGGCTTTCTGATGGCGGGACGACAGGTTTTGCCAATGTTTGTGGCAGGTCTGTTGGGGAGTCTTTTTTAACTCAGCCAAAGCTGACATCTTGGTCTTGATAACCGTCAAGTGTTTCTCTACCAGGCGAGGGAGAGGGGTGTCCGAGCGCTGGTTGGTGAGGCTATTGTAGACTCGTTCACATTGTTTATGATAATTCTCATAATATTCCAGGGGGTCCGGGATCTTTCGCGGGGTTGGCGCGAATCTCAGTCCGAGGAGAAGGACCTCCTGCTCTTCAGTGATGAGTATCCTGGATGACAGGTTCAAAATAGGGTGAATAATATCAAGGTTTGGACTTACAGTGGTGTCTGTGTGAAGGAGAAGGTCCTTGCCTGTGGGGTTTGGTACCCGCGGGTCATAGTCAACAGGCAAATTGAATTGTCTGGAAGTCTGGGGCACTGCTATCTCTGCTAGTCTGTCCGAGGTGTTTTCTGGGGCCTCTGGAGTCTCAGTCTCAGCTGGTGGAGGTGCTGTGCTCTGGGTGTGGTCTGCTGTTGAGGCAGTGGTTGTTGAAAGTTCCGGAGACTGACCAGTAGAGGAAGTGGTTGTTGGAAGTTTCGGAGTCTGATCAGTAGAGGAAGTTGATTGGTTTTGAGTCTTTGCATTTGGTTGTATATTTGAATTAGGAGGTGTCTCATGGTGCTCATGAGGTTGTTGGTTGGGCCCGGTGTGCGATTGGTTAAGTTGTTGCTGACATCTCCGTAGTTGCTTCTCTATAGTCTTCTTTCGTTGGATGTTAGAAAGAAAGAGTGGAAGTGGAGGAGGCAACCTAGCTTGTTGCTGCTGTGGTGTCTCTGTCTCCAGGAGCAGGACTATTTGTGGGGTTTCAGGAGTTGGGGTAGCTTTGCTTTTGCCATGAGATGGTGGTAGAATCCTCTTCTTGGTAACTAGAGCTGTTTCTGGAAGTCTGTTGGGAGGTCCAGGAAGGAGAGATTCAGGTGGGTCTGCTTCTGAAGTCGACGGTTGAGGTGACAAGCACGTCATAGGGTGAGGCGACTGGAAGGTGACACTCTTCTGTGGTTAAACTGGAGTGGTAGGTTGTCCTGCCTGCTCAGGAGCTTGCTGTGTGTCGAACAATTTCCTGTTGAAGATGTCAATGGGAGGGATAAGACTGGTTACAGACTGTCTGTCTGGCATACCCAAAAACTCGCTGAGCTTGCGAATTGCGTCTCTCCTTCTGTAAGTCTTGTCATGGTTGATGTTATTGTCCATAGCAGACATGAATCTCTCGTGTTGGATGATTCTGAAGCTGAGGCATTTTGGGTTAGTCTGATCATGTCGTCCTGTAGGGTTGCGAGTGCTGCATTTTGGGCCATGGGGGCTACGGTTCGGAAATGGACTATTAGGAGGGCCATGAGGTCTTTTTCGGCTTGGGAAAGGATGAGGCCAAGACGGGGGTGAGGTGGGGTTGTACAGTCATCAGTGTCTTCCTAATCTTCAGTCCTCTGGGTAGGAGGTTCTTGGCTAGACAAGTTTGGAGGAAGAGGACAGCAGTGTAAAAGTGAGAGGATTGGCGCTTGTATGTTTCCTAATCTCAAGCAGATCTCTGTCCTTTGGAGTTAGGGCCGGTCTTGGGGGCCTTCGGCTTGTACCATAGTCGTGATGTCTTCTCCTGTCGGGCTAGTGTGGGCCTCGATATCTGCGATTCAATGGCATGATGATGTATGACACTCTGCACGAGAGAGAATGGTTCTGCTCTTGTGGTCTAAACTGGCTTGCTGGTCAACTCAAGCAATGTGTTATATTGAGATCTTACAGTTCTCAACTGAGACCTAGCAAGTGTTCAGACTTTCTTTGGCAGATTTGTAGTATTGCATAAATTCTCGGTCTTGTGGACCTTCTAGTGCAAGAATGAATCAGGAGAAAGAAATGAGTGGTTTATATAATGGTACAAGGTAGGACAAAGAGGAGAGTCAGGTGATAGAGTGTAGATTGACAGTGAATGCGCTGGAGAGTGCACACACAGCACAACTAAAGTCACAGGTGAGGGCCCTCCCAGGCTGGGAGCACCCTCGCCTGTGACCTTAGTTGTATTATGTGTGCACTCCACCTCATTCACTGTCAATTTACACTCTATCACCTGACTCTCCTCTTTGTCCTACCTAGTACCATTATATAAATCACTCATTTCTTTCCCCACATTCATTCTTGCACTAGAAGGCCCACAAGACCGAGAATTTATGCAATACTGCAAATCTGCCAAAGAAAGTCTGAACACTTGCTAGGTCTCAGTTGAGAACTGTAAGATCTCAATATAACAAGTCACAGGTGAGGGCCCTCTCAGGCCTGGGAGCATCCTTGCCTGTGACCTTAGTTGTATTGTGTGTGCACTCTCCACCTCATTCACTGTCAATTTACACTCTATCACCTGTCTCTTTTCTTTGTCCTTACTTGTACCATTATATAAACCGCTCATTTCTTTCCCCTGATTCATTCTTGCACTAGAAGTCCATAAGACCTAGAATTTATGCAATACTACGAATCTGCCAAAGAAAGTCTACACTTGCTAGGTCTGAAAACTGTAAGATCTCAATATAACATATTTACCTTACAGTTATTATTATAGATGTAAACTCGCTGCCACCAGTATTTGAAACACCTGGAAATTTTTCTGTTGAGGAAGAACAATCTAGTGGGACCATATTAGGTGAAGCGATTGCAAAAGATGGAGATACGGGACCTCTATCAGGTGTGACATACTCAATAATTCAAAATACAACAACTGCATCTTTATTTTCTATTGATGCCAACACTGGCGAAATTTCAACAACTCGGGTATTAGACCGAGAGCAGCTTCAGGATCAGAATTTATTTCTCCCATCAAATGGTTCTATAGAGACTATTAGCATCATAGCTACAGATCTTGTTACACCTTATTATTCTGCAGTCATCAGCATACATATTCAACTAGTTGATATCAATGACAATGATCCAATTATACAAACTTCCAATATGTCCATCACAGTTCGTGAAAATCAACCAGTATCTGAACTAGTACACACAGTAGTAGCAACTGATAGAGACATAGGACCCAATGGTCAGATTTCCTTTACTTTACATGGGTTAGAATCAAGTCCACCTCCATTTGCTATCAGCTCTGCAGGCATCATCAGGACAACCGTTGTCTTAGATGCAGAAAATGTTTCAACATTCACATTACTTGTAACTGCATATGATAGTGGTAATCCTCAAAGAAACTCTTCAGTGACCCTGGTTGTTGAGGTGCTAGACTTGAATGATAACATACCATTCTTCACTCAAAGTTATTCATTATTTATTCCCGAAAATGCACCTATTGGTAGTACTTTGCCAGTACTTGAAGCTGTTGATTATGATAGAGACAAGCGCAATTCTTATATCAGTTTCAGAATTATTTCTCATAACCCTCCAAATGCTCAAGGCTTGTTCAACATCACTAGTAATGGACCGAATTCATCAATCATTTCTATTACAAGGCAGCTAGATTTTGAGACTCTTTCACTATATAGATTGGTTGTGGAGGCAATTGACAATGGGATGCCATCTCTGTCTTCTCGTGCAAATGTCACTATTAATGTTTTAGATGTGGATGAAACTCCTCCACGATTCTTTGACGTGTGTATGGTGAACATTCGAGAAAACATGGCTCCAATTGGTATGACTGTCACTCAGTGTACTGCAGTCGACGTACGTGATGGTTCTGATACTCTACTTTTTGGAGTTCTTTTGACGTATAACATCATCATGGGAAACGTCAATGACACCTTTACAATTGACAATACTGGTATAATCTTGTTACAGCGCCCAGTTGACAGAGAGACAATTGCATCATATGAACTCAATATATCTGCCACTGATCCTGGAGGGTTGACGGCTTATCAAGAAGTCACCATTTTCATTATAGATGATAATGACAACCCACCAATAATTACCAATCCCAATTCCACTGTAATTGTGTCTGCCTCAGATATTCTGAACAATGTTACACATTTCTTCACACTGATCGCTACAGATGCAGATATAGGCATCAATAGAGAGCTGAATTTTTCTGTGCCAAGTTTCAGAATTAATGAGAATGGCTCTTCAACAGAAGTAACTGTTACAGTTTCTAACACAGGAGGAACATTTTTACGATCCACTATAATGACACTAGAACTGAAAATTCCTTGTGTTCTTCAAAATCATGAAATGAATTCATCAAGCGGACAATTGACCAGTTTGTTTCTCTGTAATGTATCAATTATGCCTAATGATCTCAAAGTAATGGCTGGACACACTTTAGAGCTTGCATGTCAGATCACAAGCAATTTTGTTCCTGACAGTTATCTATTTTCTCACAATGGTACCATTATATCCATGACTTCAAGAATTCTCATAGTGGAAAATGTTACATATGATGGTAGTGGGGTGTATGCCTGCACTGCTGTGACTCAATTTGGCATGCTACAGAGTGCTATTGGAGTCGTTCGTGTTAAAGGTATAATGTACCTATAATAAGTGTTGACATATTTGTAATAATTTGTCCATATGTTTGGTAGTTCCTCTCCAAATTACTTTGATTCCTAGAGATGTCATGATTCCTATCAATACACAAACTCGAGTTTTATGTTCAGCTACAGGAAAACCTACACCGAAAATTACATGGAGCAGGTATGAAAACAAAGCTGGTCTAGTAATTGTAAATTGTAGGATACCTCTAATAATAAATTATGCATGGCAACATGGTTTAGCTATCATTGTAGTACTGATAACTACAAATTAGCTACATTTTTGTACTCATCTATCTATCTACCTATCATCTAATTCTACCATCTTACATGCGTGCAACACACGCGTATCTACTTGCATACTATACATACATACATAATCTATAATACATACATATACATACATGTATATACACATATGTACACACATGCTTACTATTGTAATTACCAGTATTATTGGTGAGCGGGTGAAACGAGCGAGACACTATACAGTTGTGTCAAATTGAGAATCGAGATGTTTGTTTATATATATGTGGACATGTACGTCATTGTACTTTGACCCACGCGTATTTTTGTGTTAGCTCATTGTTTGATCGTAACTCTAACTTCACTAAACATAATCCTCTGGTTTAGCGATCACTACCTGTATCGTCCTGGAAATTGAATTGTTTAACGATTTGAATTCTTTTTTAAACCTCACAAATTACCGGAGTTTCATTTCTATTCAAGTTAGTGGTAGTGGTAAGTTAATACGCTATTTGTCATAGTTATAGGCCATGTGCAGCTGTATTTACTTGAAAAATTACATATATACGGTAAAGGGGATTCAATGCCATAGTTACCACTTGCAGCAATCGTTTCAATTGAAAAAAAAAGCAAACAAAAACAAGTCACGTCATTTTAACGTTTTTTTGGGGGATATTCTTTAGTTAAGTAGTAGTTGTAACACCATACTTTTATACAACTGAACATATTTACACAAGACTTACCTTCGTGGTTAGCCTAGTGGACAATGCTCAACTTTTTTTAGTAGCCTGAGTATTGGAAGTTAAGTTAAAATCAATCGTTTAACAATAGTGTATTTCTTTCAATGATTCAGTTATTCTCAGCTGAAATAATTACAATAATAGCACATTTTTCTTGTTCTAACAGCCAATATTGTTAATTAAATCTTAACCCGACGTTTTGTCTTCTCGCTGAAGTCCTCGTTCGGGGTCAGCCAAGTTCGACTTCATCAACCCTAAAACTACACTATTGTTGATTTTAACTTCTAACACTCAAGCTACTAAAAAAAAAGTCCCGAGTTTTAAATTATGTATGTACGGTAAAGGGGATTCAATGCCATAGTAACCACTCCTCCCAACTGTTTGAATTGAAAAAAAAAGCAACAAAAAAAAGTCATGGTATTTAAATGTTGTATTCTTTTTCATAGTAGTTATAATGCACAATACTATTCACACAACTGAACACACTCAAGACTTACCTTCGTGATTAGTCTAGTGGGCAATAAAATTTCAAGTAAAATACTGTTGTATAAGACTTATAACTAAGACAAATAGCGTATTAACTTACCACCACCACTAATTTGAATAGAAATGGAACTCCGGTAAGTGTTTGAGTTTTAACAGCACCTGCAAAAGAATTCAAAGCGGTAAAGAATTCAATTTCTAGGATGATACTGGTAATGATTGATACACGAAAGAATACTGTTAAGTGAAGTTTAGGACAGGGTCAAACACCAAGCTAACACAAAAATACAAGAGGTCAAAGTACAAATGACATACTTACGTCCACACCTATATAAACTAGTGGTGCACATGAGCACAAATATCAAGCGAGCCTGCCTAGTTATGTAACATAAAACTACAGTATTGTTACTATGTTTTAGCTTAGTTCATGCGAAACAGTATGATAGCAGTTGTTTAATTCCGGCCGCCCACGTCACGGCAAAACAGCCAGGCTGTCTACCGGAAAGATTATAGCTAACCCCCCCCCCCCCCTCCCCCCCAGGGTGAAGGCGTGTGGGTGGGTGGGAGAGCTCTGAAACACAGTCTAGAGTTGTGTCTCTCAATTGACTGAATGACACGTTGGCACTCACCCGTCCTACCCGCATGTGCGTGCCACGCGACCTTCATCCGACGCCGGGACTTCCGCCTTGGATTAACCCCACCTAGCCTACGGCTAAATGGCCAACCATTAATTAACTTTAGCAAACAAATACAAAATTACTGTCTTACATGAGTAATGGAAACTTCTGTAGTATCGAACTGAAGCCTTTCTGACTACATCAATTACCATTAACTCTTGAACAAGCTCTCAGCTACAAAAAAAAATATGCCAATGTTATTTTTGTGATTTAGCCAACAAATATGTAGTTACTACTTACCTCAATTTCCTGAGCAGTGGTAACCTCTGTATTTTCATATTTAATGAATTTTGACTATCTGAATTACTGGTAATTCTTGACAGCAAGCTCTCAGCTACAAAAGCAAAAGACCATTAATTTTAGCAAGCACAATACAAAATTACTTTCTTACCTCATTTTCTTGAGTAGTGGTAACTTCAGTAGTATCAAATTTAACCCATTCTGACTATCTGAATTTATTAGTCACTGTTGACAACAAGTTCTCAGCTACAAAAAAGAAAGGCCAGAGTTAAGGGTGGCCGCACACCGCCTACGCAATTTTTATTTGATGGTTGCTATGCACGATTACTACTATTGTATACTTACAGGGGCTTCTCCACTGCTACACAAGGACAAAGTACCTGCCGAAGGAGCTGTTCACTAATTTTAGAGCGACTCTGGAAGAAATATCGGGGCCTGGTTAAAAACTTTGTTGCAGTTTTTTGGAGCGGTGCTGTAAGTTGGAACTCCGCAATTTGGTGCATTACTAGCCGAGCCGATACTCTACTGCAAGACAAAGAGTTATTCTCCATTCTTCATTTCAATATTACTTTATGATTTATTCGCAATTTTTCTATTTATAAGAATATTGAAAAATTCTCTACGTGGTGCAGTTCATTTTTTTTGGTTTACCCGTGTGTAAAATTTTTATGTCGTTCTCATTATTAGATTCCAAGAAAAACTGTTACGAAATTTGGAACTTTAATTCCACTCGCAATTCTTAAGAAATAGCCCCACCCCCATATCTCGTTCTACGAGTACGCGAGCAATTTTTTTTCTCAATTAGTTTGTATTGGTTCTAAAAAGAGCCCGCCTATATCAAAAGTAAACAAACATCAATAGAACAATAACAAGAGAGTCAGAAGAGAGAGCAGTTTATTGGAAATAGCCAGAAGTGAAGGTGTTAGATCTGCGCATCTTGGGAAGTCTTCGCTCCGCAGAAATCGAGCCTGGTGGATCCATCCGCTTGAGTTCATGTGCGCAGAGTCCGGAGAACGGCTACTGGAGGAGAGGCAGCCTGGTGCACCTTGCCGCGTGAGCTCAGACAACGTATGGAGAGTTGCTATAAACGAATATGAGACCACAAGAAGCTAAATTAAAACACCACAACTTCGCAAATTATACTTCTGCTACTACTGCGCGATTGTTTCTGCTCGCGTATTATCGAATGGTGGGGTATTGGCGGGGAATAAATTAATGTCCGGATCTACAGGCGGTGCGCGTTGCTATGTGCGGCCACCCTTAATGTTGTAATTTTAGCTAACAAATATGGAATTTCATACATATATAATTATAACATATACCTGATTTTGCACTATCCACCACTAATAGTATCTCGCTCGCTTCACTTGCTTGATAACAATCCCCAATTTTCAATTTGACACCACTGTTTTGTGTCTCACTCGCTTAGCTTGCTTGCCAACTACATGAATCAGAGTATGATATGGTAAAATATTTATCTGAGCAGGCTAATTTATTTTCACTTGCCATATCATTCTGTGAATGTAATAAGTGTTTTTTTTTCTACACTGGATATCTTCGCTGCTGTAGTTTGTAATAGGACTGGTAACTCACATAGTATAAAGTTGCTGCTGTAGGGCTACAGCCAACAATATTTTAGCAGCTGCTAGCTCTAGGTACACCAGAGGAAAGTAGCTGGAAAAACCTGGAAAAGCAGTAAGCTTGTGGGGTTGCTATAACTACTAGGGTAATAAAGCACCAGGAGGTGCGAACCCTCAGCGTATGTCCACCAGAGATCAGCAGTAGAAGCGAACGTCTGTTAAAAATTATTTCAAACCTTTAGCATTTACACACAGACAGTTACTACTTACGGCGATACAAAGAAAGAAGCAAACAACAGAGCGAAGGGAACGCCTCTAGGTTAAAACAGATCAGCTCCGCGGTATATAACTCGACTCTAGCCCCCTTACACGCGTGAAGCGCGACAATTGCTACTGCAGTAAGTACTACAAGCCAACCGGCCACTTTCTAGCTGCAATTTTCAGCTCACGTGATTATAACGTGCGGTAAAGGGGCGTTACTGGTAGCGCACTAGCGATCGTACGAACGGCTAAAATCGACTAGCTTTTTCTTGAAAACTAAGTCGAAACAAAAAATTCTAGCACATTAAAGGGACTTACTTTGCAAATTTCTCTATCTCTACATCGTTTCAGAGCCTGGAAGGCCGTCGTCTTCGAGATCCGTTGTTGAATGAATGAATGAATGAATGACTGAATGACACACAGACAGGATGACTACTGTATCCCTCTGGGCGCATGCGCGCTGAGGGTTAATGAGCTTCCCATAATACAGAGTGAAATAACCCCACCTCCCATAAAATAATCTTGAAATAGTTGTACATACCTAACAATAATATTGTGAAGATATCTAGGGTAGAATAAATAATAATTATTACACGAGTCAGAGTGTGATATTGCAAAATATTTCACTGAACAGGCTAATTTATTTTCACAGCCAGAGGCCAGAGTGAAAATTAAGCCTGACGGTGAAATATCGTGCCGTATCACTCTGACAGAGTGTAATAAGTGGTTTATTCTACCCTAGATATCTTCACTACTGTTGTTTGTACTAGGACTGGTAACTCACATGTGTAAAGTTGGACGAAGGAGCTCCCACTCTCCCAGCTAGTTAGGTAGACTACACCAGAGGAAGGTAGCTGTAAAAGCTTAGAAAAATGGTAAGCTAAGCCCTACTATAACTACTAGGGTACCGAGCTTGTGGGTAATACATTGTGAAATAACAACCTAACAACCATTAGTGAAAATATCTAGGGTGGAGTCCATATCTTCATAATGTTATTTTTAGGTAGCGACAAGTCATGTCTTGTTGCTATAACTACTAGGGTAATGAGCTTGCCCAATACAGTTATGAGATAACATCATGTGATAACTGTGAGTTCTCGCCAGTTTTCTGGGTTTTTACAGCTAAACTCCTCTATAGTGAAGCCTACCCAACTAGGCTAGAGCAGCTGCTAAAATATCAGCTGGGGGTGTGGGGAGCCCTTGAGAGTTTGGCCAACTTCACCCAAGAGTTACCAACCCTAGTATAAACTACTTCAGTGAAGACATCTAGCTGGAATAAACCACTTATTACACTTGTGGGAGTGATATGGTTAGATATTTCACTCTCAGGCTTTATTTTCACTAGCCTCTGGCTCATGAAAATAAATTAGCCTGTTCATGAAATATTTCACCATATCACACTCTGACTCATGTAATAAGTACATAATTATATTCCACCCTAGATATCTTCACAATGTTATTTTTAAGTAATTTCATGACTATTTCAGGTGTTACTTGCAAGCTCAATACCCTAGTAGTTAAAGCAACTGGCCTAGCTTACCAGTTTTCCTGGTTTTACAGCTACCTTTCCCTGGTGCACCCTACCCAACAGAGGTGTATGAGGGTCACAAATATTGGGGGGGCTGGTGTGGGTTCTAATGACAATAGCATGGGATGTTTAGCCACAGTGAGGGAGAGGATGCGGGAACATATTTTTTTTTGCATTTTTGGGTGGCTAGAAATCCTTCATATATGCTTAAAGTGTGTGTTTTAGCTCTCCTCTCTTTCTGTATCTAGCCTAGTAAAAGTATGGTTTATACAATAATGATATAGCACAAACACAATCTTCATGAAAATACGCCAAAAAACTTTCTGTGTTCAGTTTTTACTGCAATGAACTCTTGAGCTATGGCAACCATTTGTGAAGCTATGAACACCCAGGCTGTATATAAATCGATGCTATCAGAAGTACACAACATTTTACGGCTGTATATGACCGTGCCAATCACATCAGCCACTTCTAAAAGATTATTTTCAGCACTGAAAGTTGTCAATACTTGTTTACGTTCATCTATGTCAAAGAAAAGACTCAATAACTGCTTCATACTGCACGTGCATAAAGAAATTACTGACTCCTGTGATATGGTGCGAATCGATGTCACCTTGGCAGGGCTTGTCTAATCAAGCTAGCCAAAAGAGGAAGTTGTATTTGAGGCTGGTCAAAGTCAATATCAGCAAGAAGTCTTCAAGCCTTGGAAGTTTTCATCATACCTGTCACCATTTGCAGCTTTTAAAAGAAGATTTTCAAGACATTGGATAGGAGGCAACAAATTATCTTGATCAAATCGGTCATTTAGTTCTTGAAGTAGCATGTCACAAAATTATACTGGTGACGATAGTAAGCTTTGGGGTCGCTAAATCTGTGGGGCTGGGTTCCATCATCCAAACAACAAAGTGATTGACACTCACTGGCAGACATCTGAGGGTTACTTGAAGTTGAGGCTCCTTGACCTTTAGCCTGGAGGTTAGCACCATCCCTATCCTGAATAATAGAGTACGTCGTTAAGTATACAGAAACATTAATTATACCGGAAGTTGAAATTCAATTTATGTTTTCTCGATTTCTAGTTCAATTGCTTTGGCTGAATACAGCCCAGTTCAACTGCCAGTTTCTCTATACGCGTCCAAGGTTTTACCCTCCAGTATTTTAGCACTAAGTTGAGATAAATTGTAGTTTTTTATTAGCATAAAAAACTCAATTTTTTTGGTTTGAGTGAAGTGCCCTCTTTTCCCATAGACTGTCACATAATTATATATATGTATATATATTAGAATGGTTTTAGGATCCCAAGTTTCTGCACCAATATTGGATGTACCAGGAGACCAGTTTCTAATCAATGGAGGTCTTTTAATAATCATTTCGACACGAGCAAATGATGTGGGCACATACACATGTACAGCAACAAATTCTGTAGGGCAAGCTTCAGCTTCGTTAAGTATTTCAGTGTTTAGCTTGTCCAGTTTAATACAAGCTCAAGTTAGGTCTACCAGTAGCAGAGTTGTCCTGACATCATCGATCAGTCATTCTAATCAACAGGAATTTGAGGTAATCGGTAATGTAATGCACAATAAAGTTAACAATGATATACTAGCACTGGGATATTATTAAGTAGCAATAGAAGATATTGGTCATATTTAAAATTTAGATTCCCCCCCATTATTTCCTCAATATTAACTATATGATATTTAACTATTTGTAGTCTGTCATGTCTCAAATTACTGGGGCTAGAATTTTCGTAGCCCACTCTGACTGTGATTTGAATGCTTGTGAAAATGGAGGTATCTGTGCAGTAGAAAACAGTACCACTGCAGGGCATGAGTGTGATTGTGCCTTGGGCTACAGAGGATCCAGATGTGAAGAGGATATAAATGAATGTCTTGAAGGTAAGGTATCATCTATTAACAGTCACAGTTGATTTAGATGCAGTATTTTCTTAGTCTGCACATTTGTTTTCCCAGCATGATATAGGTCAGAGATTGTCCCTATTAATAATCAAATACATCTAAACAGAATACAAAATTACCTAATTTACTTATGGCATCTAAATTGTCAATGTATTCATTTAATTTGATTGTATAGTTGAGCTCTACAGTGGCAGATCTAGAGACTTTAGGAGAAGTTCTTTTTTAAGCGACCATACCCACCTAAGCATTTGAGAAGTGTAAATGAGTAAATAATACTATGTTATGCTATTGTATTTATATCTTTCTGAGCTTAGTGCTAAAGACATTCATAATTGTCAGCTTGTAAAAAGAAATATATAATCTAGTAACAATTATCTGAATCAAAAAGTCATGGTATCAAATTTAAAACTTGCTGAATATCAATGGACAGGAAAAGATTTGACAGAAAAATGTATGTGAAATTCTCCATCTTAGTTCAGGTACAGAGTATGGTCTAGACTTTAAAAATGAACCAGACTCAGAGGCTAGTTGAAAACATAAAACACTACAGATTGATCAAGATAGATTAATGGGCGAGGAGACTTTGCAGTTACATTGTGCAGTGATGGACTGAAGAGGGAATGGGCACAGCAATCATTGTAACAAAGACTCAATCATACCTAATAAAGTTGTTGTAGCTTACTTTGTAAGAGAAAGACAGATTTATTTTAATCTAATTTTCTTGATATGGCTCATATTAAACTGCTGCCACATTGTCCGCTCCTTCACAAGCTAGCTACCCAACCTGACTGTGTACAAATCATGAGCTTGAGCAATCACTTAATTTAATGTTAAAAAGGCTCCTAAGATTGAAAATGAAAAAAGGTAAATTGAAGGTAATGTTGAACTAAGTGGGAGGGAGGGTGGGTTGTCAGTTTAAGAAGGGGGATTCAGATGAATTAAGTCGAACCCTACTGATCCACTGCTATATATTACCAAACTTGCTGGGTTGCACTCTAGGACACAATGGCACATTTCAAGGTGTACTCTCCCATTAATTTCTTTCTTATTACATCACTGGTACTCTCCCATTACTTTCTTTCTGATTACATCACTGCTTTTGTTTTCTGGTGGCATATAAGCCAGCAAAATTGCTTTATTAACCCTCAGCACGCATGCGCGAGAGGGTTATAGTAGTCGTCCTGTCTGTTTGTCTGTTTGTCTGCTTGTCTGTCTGTCTGTCACGCTCTGATTTTGGAGATTACTGACAATTAACAGTTGATTTAGATATGAACTTACTCAGGACGAAGATTTAAGACCTTTTATTGTGCTACTTTTTTTAATTTCAAGCGAAGCTTTCAACTCCGCGTAGGTACCAGCTTTTATGGGCAACGCCCCCTAGTGTTACGTCATAATCACGTGAGCAAATAATTTCTGCAGCCAGCGGTGTACTTAGTTTTATGCTCAGGCTCCTAAGCGTTACTCCGGGGAAGTTAACGGAGTTGAAAGAAGTGAAGTTTCGCGTTGAAAATGTATACAGGTGAGTGTTTCTGGCTAGTTTAGCTTCTTCTCTTATGAAGACAGCGTTTCCATGTACCGTTTTCATTGGTCGAGCTATTTTGATACCTCATTAAAAATAGCTAATAGATCACTTGATCTTTTGGAAGGAGATTATATTGTAATAGCTAGGTAGTGTTTAATAGCGCTGAGGGTTCGCACCTGTGGTGCTTCATGTAAGACATAGGTTAAATAAGTGGATGGAGAGATAAGCTGTAAAAACCTTGGAACTAACTTATGCTGGCTGTTATTAACTACTAGAGTTTCTCTACAGAAATAATCCAACCAGATCAGAGCAGCTGCTAAAATATAATAAGCTGGGTGTGTGGAGTGCCTATATGAACTAACACTCAGTGTATTGCTAACTTGACAGGCTGAGTTACTAGCCCCATACCTCCAACTAAACAGAATCTTTCGGTTTAGTGATCCCGTATCATACAAGGAAATTTAATTATTTACCCCTTTGTACTGGGTTGTTTCTAAATGCCACAAGATACACTCATTTGAGCTCAAGCACATCACTAGTTCATGAGCATGTGTAAGTATTATCACGAGCCGAAAACGAGTGAAAATACAAGTGTGGGAGTTCATCCCTATGGTATTATGAGTATAGTAATTTTTTATTATGCATTGGATACTTTTCCAAAACAGTAAACGTCAGAGGTAACTTTACCGGCCATGCTTTAAAGAATTCAGTTTTACGAACTACTCACAGAAACGTTGGAGTACTCAATGCTGTGTTCAATATGTGAAAATATTGAACGCTCATGTGATGCAGAAATGATCAAAAATATCCTATATGTGATAATAATAATAAGCTAAAAATTGTTATTATATTATGATGTCCTTATTTAAAGAGCCGTGTCAGTTTGGTGGCACCTGTATCAATGCTCCTGAGGGGTCCTTCACTTGTATGTGTGAGAGTGGTTATGTCGGTCTGCGATGCCAGTATCGTAACGTCTGCTCCAATGCTACTTGTCCAGAAGGACTTACATGTATTCATACCATTGTCAATACAAATGGATTTGTCTGCCAAAATATAACCAGTGCCGAAGCATCTCAGGGTCTGAGGGTTATTGTTCAGGGCAACAACTCCAGTGATGTGTTTGACAGAATCACTGGCTATTTAGATGAGCAAATCAACACATTCCAGGAAAATAATGCAGACAGTGGCAATGAAACGGTGAATAAAAAAGTTTTTATACTCTATATCTCAATATTTTACTATATCTGCTATAGCACTTAATATCCTGTCTGAACTACAGTTTGAATAATAACACATCCTGTCTGAACTACAGTCTGAATAATAATACATCCTGTCTGAACTACAGTCTGAATAATACATCCTGTCTGAACTACAGTCTGAATAATAACACATCCTGTCTGAACTACAGTCTGAATAATAACACATCCTGTCTGAACTATACAGTCTGAATAATAATACATCCTGTGCGTAATATGCTATTAATATTTTTCATGAACATGTGTCATACCCTATGTATAAGAATTATAAATTATTATAGATTACTTCTATTTTATTAATGAATATACCTGATGCAATAGACACTGTAAGAGTGCTCATTACATTTACTAGCATTTTCTTTTTAGCTAGAACAGTGATATATATCGAATCATGGTTTCTACAAGAACCTTTTTGTATTCACTATTAAGTCTAACGTAAAGATATTTTTCAAATATTCCCTCTGTGCCACAAGCAATGTTGAGTGCTAAAAAAAAAGAACTGTGGACTGAGCCAAAGACCTACTTGCTGATGAAACTCAATTTTTTCAGTATAGTTTAAAATAGCAGTACAAAAAAACTTTGAAAGAATAGGGGTTATAAATGTTTTCTTCTTGGTTTAATTGTATTTAGGTTAGTTCAAGTCGAACGAAAAGACTGGCAGATGATGGCTCCCATTCAGCGAGAATTATGTCAATGAACATTGATCTTGTTACCACTTGCGAGGCACGATTTGTTCTGGATCCATTCTCCATTCCACATAGTAGTGATAGTCTTCTTCTGGCGTGGGCATGCCCTAGAGGTGTGTCTCCACCTCGCACACTGAGTTTAGATGCTATCTGCCATGAGCTATTCTCTAAGAAGTCTGTCACCAGTTGCACTACTCCCTCAGGATTGTCATTGAGGACTCTCTCAACACAAAGTTTACCAAGGTTAAGACAAAATATATGTGTGTGTTTGCAATTAAGATGTAAAATTTTGGTAGGAGGTAAAGTTATAATGGTGAACATTTTTTGTTTGTGGATAGAAAATGGCAACATATGATGTATCAGTTATCTCCCATTTATTTAATAATTTGCTTTACCTGGCTTGTTAGGCCAATTTTTTGTTTTAAGTCCCAACATCTATTGTAAATTTTGTGATCTTTTCCCATCCACATCTTTTCATTCCCTTAGAACATTCACATTTTTAATGTTGGACTCCAATGGTACTCCTTTGAGTGGATCACAATCTCTGAATCTCTTGAAAGAAAATGGAGCACTAAAGAAACTCCAGGACTTAGGCTACCTGGTGTCAAACTTCAGCTTAGTTGTGCCTATATCTACAATATATGCAAAACCACTTCCTTTTACGTCATTAATTCAAGGTAGAAGAATCCTATATTATTTGGAATGTGATTTTATGTGAAAGTGTGTATGAGTGAGTGTTGTAGAGTACTACACTTGGTTTAAATTATACAATAGGACCTCATGTAAAGTATATTTGACTTACCATAGAGTGATCTGCTATGGCTCCAATAACTGATTGCTAAGTCAATCATGCCCACAGTGAGCTTAGGTTTTGATGCTGAAATTAAGTAATATTCTTCTTGTTATTTTTTTTATATATTTAGCCATAATAGATATAGAAAAATCTAAGGTGATGCAAACAACAGGTAACTTCTATACAGCTGATGACGAACCTCAGTCCGAAACATCCTGATATTAATAATCTACATTGAATACTACATTCAATATAGCTCAACTAAAGTAATAATTATTGCTGCACCTTTGAACAGAGCTATATCATTTATTTCTATAGAAATATAGTATCATTGTTGTAGCAAATACTTGTAGGCCATTATGATGCTTTTTAATGATGGTTTGAAGGTAAACAAAAGTTTAAACATTTAGATTTGTCCCTAGGCTTACTTACTGAAAAAGGTCAGCAAAGCTTGCCAATTAAAATGCACTTGCTACTTAATGCCACTAAAGAAAAGCAGTATAGTTTATCATTTGCTATGTGTGTAATGTTTGTTGACAATAAAGTAAACAAAAGTTCAGTATAGCATTGCCTTAAGGCTGGCCTGCTAATAGTTGTCAGTATCTGTATTATATTACTCATGCTGCTAAAAACTAAACTTTGGCTGTTAAGAAAACTAGAATCAAATACACTTCAACTTCATTTTGCCATTAAGCACTAATTTGAGCTTCAAGAACACAAAAGGAGTGAGAAACTATAGCAATTTTGCAAATAAAGAACCATAACTCATAGTGATCTCTTCCTAGCTCATTGCTTCCAAAATTGATATTAAGAATTATGAATAAAACTATACATGTGTTTTGCTGAACCTTCATTGTTTCAAAATATAGTTAGTTATGTAGCTTGCCTGCCATGGAAATACTTAATGTTAGAGACTTTGATTTAATGTATACTATTAAGACAGTTCTCATAAAGCTGTCAAAAGCAACAAAAAATAAACATAAGCAAAGATGTGGATATAAAAATACTTTCCCTATTATCCAGTAGCAGTAATTAAAAAATACTAAATAATTGAACATTTATGTTTTGTCTTATTTTGTGTTTGTTTATTGCTAGTATTTTTTGTTTAATGAACTGTGTATAGGGCCATCTAAAGCAATGGCAGCAAGTGCTGCTCTTGTAGCATCAGCAGTTTTTATGGCTACAACTGTGATAGTGGTCAGTTTGGTTTTGTGATGATGCTACTGAGGCCTGAGAAAGTAAATAGAATCCCATGACTTAGCAACACTCATAACCACTAGCATGCAAAGTTTGTATCAAAATAAATTTCACTTTTTTTATTTTTTATTTTGTTATACTTTTATTTCACATCTGGAACAATGATTCGTCATGAAAACATTATTTCGAAAATGCTTGCTTTCCTAAAGCAATAAAGAAAAGTAAATAATTATCACAGTTGGAATATCTTGGCACCTATGAGTGACAGCAAAAACATCACGATAAAAATAAATTTATGATTGCAGCATTCTTTCAGCATTTATAATATTATATGGTGTCATAGGACATCACATGTCTGGTTTATATTAATTTGTTGATATTCTTTTCTGTATAGTTTATATAGGTATTAGATTGACACTTTCTCACCTAATATAGCTATTACATGACAAAAAATGTTTTACTAGGATCAATGCTAAGCATAAGAAATTTCAAGTTGGTCATTTACAGCAACTTAGCACACAAAAAAAAACTGGAAAACAATGTCACATAAGTAAGAAATAAGTCACTAGCACTTTAACAGAAGGAAAACAGCAGAAGCCATAAGGGAAATAGCACAGGAAGAAAGCAATTCCTTTTCCTTTAAAACTCCCTGCACTCTTTATAACCCTCCGTTATATAATATAAATTAAGAATACAAGATGGAAAGAATTTGCAAGTGTATTTTCTGTGTTCAAGATTAACTCTTATAACTTTATTATGTAATATTTTGTATTCAAATGTCAAAAAAAATTTCACATACAAACTATGGAGACTGTGATTCTACTACCAGTCTCTAGGAATGTCGTGAGTCATGACGATCAGTAAATATCGCCAAAGTAATTTGGCTATTAATATAGCTATTATAGGGGGTCACTAAAGAGAAACTTACAGCAGAAAATGTGTATATAAACTAGTTCTTATGGTATAATTTTCTAGATATTGCCATGCAATATCTAGAATACTGTTGTCAACTGTCAAAATACTCTAGAAATACTGTTTCAAACTCAGCAACAGCCATCGATATTGGAGAAAGGTAGTAAAATTAGCTTATGACATTTGATTGCTCATGCCTGGAAGCTCAGTATTGATACAAGAATTCTACAGTGATTTCTTTCTAATAGTACACTGGTGGGCTGGACACATTGAACTGGACCATTACAGGTCATGGACTATTAAAAGGTTGTGATAAAAAGAGCATACAATACAAAATAAAGTGTAAATACTATATCTGCATGTCTTGTTCAGTTTCATTAGACTTATTACAGTAAATAATTACAAAAAAAGTGGTATTTTCCTTACACAGTTTATCAGTAAATGTGAAGAATCATCTTCATCCAGCTGGACCATATCATTTAATGTAATTTCTTAGCTTATGATAAATATTGCTTTAATAGCATTTTTAACAATAACCTCGGCACTCATCGAGCAGGGTAATTTACATGTAGTAATGTCCCCCCCATCTTACCCACATGAAATCCCATCTTCTTAGTTCATTATTTCTTCAATGAATTAACTCTACTTGAGGCTCGTTTTGTGCTTTTACACTTTCTACCTTTATTATGAGTGAATGTACCTCAGTTGCAAAGACACAGGTCTCTTCAGTGTTCACTTCCTGAATAAGCTTAGAACTAGTAGCCATTTTGCTAACTATCAATTGGCAAACTACAGTCACACACAGAAAACTACACGAGTAATACATGACTTGCAGATAACGTCTAGCAAAATATGGGGCTAGAATATGTTCTTCCAATTTTCGCAGGTGTGAAATTAAAATTTTGCAAGGTCACAGAGTTCCCCACTGCTGACTAGATGTCCAGCAAGTGATTTTATACAACTTTCTATGTAGTAGCTACAAAACATAATACTATAATATACGTGATTGCAGGTATGGCTTACATTCTGCCGGACTGTAAACTGTTAATGTAAAACTATTACAGAGCAATGAGGGCAATTAACAGGGTGGACTAAGACTAAAAGAGGAATCACTGTACCAGTCGACTCCGGCAGTGTTTGTACACAATTGGTGCGCGTGTACGAAAAGTCCTACACGTGCTATGCATTAGCGAAATCTATTATTGAACTGCGGTGTACAGCACCAAGTGGCAAGCGAGCTAGTTTATCTGCACAGATTATGGTTGATACAATAATTGAGTTTAGATCTTCCCGAAAGAGCTACCCCTGCCTAAGTCATTACACAGAATACAGTATTGGCGAGATCACATTGAATTACTCCCTCGCTCGCTCGCTTCGCACTGCTCCATGGTAAAGGGTCGTAAATTACTCGCGAAATCGACCGTTACTAAGGTAATAACAATGGAGGTGGTGTGTATGTGTTGAGCATATAATTATAGTTAAACTTCAATGCAATCAAGTGTGAATTCGGTAGGAGCGTTTCTCCTATTCAACTCTTTGAACTTTGTTATGGTACTCTCCAATGACAGTGAAAACTTCACATTCCTGACGGACCCACCTCCTTGGGTGTTTAGGTTGGGTCAGAGCTATCCCAATCGAGAAGAAACAGTTCAATGCAGACCCGTTAGACTTAGGATAACAAGAAACTCGAGGCTCTACATAACTGACTTGGTCTCCAATGACAATCCAAATATTCTCTTTCAAAGTGCAGATGCTCGCCTCATGACCACAAGAATGCAGAGCAAGCTCAACTCACTGGCAGATACATTTACAAGTGAATATAATACTAAACTGAGAGTCTTGCAGGCCTGGAGTGAGTATTCCAATAATGACAGTGACCCACAGTCTCTCCATTACGAAGGTTAGCTTATATCTATTTGGCTAGTTAATGTGATTACATAGTTGCCAACTATGTCCTGAAAACTCTGGGACGGTCCTAGATTTATCACTTTGCCAGTGTCCTGCAATAGAATTGTACTACTCTTTCTATTCTTTGTCCCGGAAATTGATGAACTTCAATAAGAAATCTGCAAAGATTCCTTAGCTAATCCACTAATAGTTGTTGGTGGGGCACATATATAACTTGCGAATACTTTCATTTTTTAAAACTTCATTAAAAATCACAGATAAGATCTCCATTACTTTTTAAAATTGCTTCTTCTTTAAATGTGTCTTTAAAGTTACCGCACAATTTTCAATCAATTGTCAGCAACCACTACCTATTGTCGCCGGTTCATTTTATTACATTATTATGGTTTGTTTTTTTTACTATTGTCATGCCTATAGATACTTCTAAACTATCATGTTATCAATGATTTCTTGTAATTGATGTTGTTTTGGGTGCTGTCTTGGGTGTGGCTTATTGTCCCTGAACTACGATTTGAAAAGTTGACATGGGTATGCATGTCAATTTTCTTTATGTGTCACATACACTCCTTTTGGTGTGAAAAGTATTTCACTGAATATGAACTGGGATGGTTAATTGATGTGCTTGCTATTCTGCAGGTAGAAGTGTGAAGGTATCAGTGAGGAGTGTCTATGTCTCATTTCTGTTGAGAGTGGCGGTACAAATTGGATTTGACTGGGTCAAGTATGAGTCCATTGATTATGTTAGACTTAGTGTCATTCCTAACAGTAAGTTGTCCATTTAATAGTATTTTCTGGTTATATGACTTTGTATACAAGTCTGACACAGCAAATGATGATTGGGAAGTGTGTGTTTTTTTTAAGCAAACTAATATCTATGTATGTATCTATCTATATAACCACAAAATCCTTAAAAGCCTCCTTTTAATTCCCTTATTAACAAATGGGAGGGTGTCATGCACTAACAATTTTTTATTCATTGAACAACGTTGAGTTATACTTAAGATACTGAATTAATGATTTGTATGCCTCTTTAAACATTTATTTTTTCCATAATTCCTATAGTGACTTGCTTTACTTGTTTCTATTCCATCTTTCTTATAGTTGGTTTTCCCCTAGTCTGTTTGTTACATACAATTTTAATTGTGCAGCATGCAGATTGCATTTGGATTTGGTCTTTCTGCTGGATCAATCTGGGACCATTGGTTCTGCATATCACAATATGGCACTGCAGTTCATGAATAATGTGTCTTCCTACTACAAATTATCAGCTAATGAAACTCAGGTAAACTAGAAATGGTTTTCATTAAAGTTAGCAAACGAGCTAAGTAGGTAGGCTAAAAGAGTAATCTTGGTCTTATAGCAGCATAGTATTTGTTGCATGTGTTGTATTATTCTTAGCTTATTCTTTTGTGCTGATCATTTCTATTATGTTCAACAATTAGCCTGCAATAAAATGTTGCTAAAAATTGCCATGGAATTTAATTCAGCAGGTGCATTAGTAGGAGAGAATACATGTACAGCTACAGCAAATTGAAAGAATAAACTTATACACTTTTGGATAACATAGAACCATGGGACATGTATTATAAAACACTAGTGAAGGAGTGTGGTCAAGCAATTCTTCATGTCTGCACATGCTACTATTAGTTTTGGGTGCTCAGTTAACTGAAGTATTTGGATAATTGAAGTTTGGATAACCTTATTTAGGGGCTCAGTATCATAATTGTACTATTATATCTGCATCAGACATTTAACTACATCACTCAATTCTCAAGCAACATTTTTATCTGTCAATCAGTGTGCTACTTAACATGCGTGCATACATACATACATACATATATACATACATACATACATACATATGCATACCTTAAATACATAATTCAGCGAGCGAGCGAAGCGAGCGAAGCTGACTCTCAGTCGTGTTCAATTGAGATTTCAGATATATATATATATATATGTAGGTATGTATGCGTATGTCAAAAAATTTCGCCCGCGCTTCTAATTACGTAAGTTAGGTAAAGCGTTCACAGTTCCAGTATCAATTAATGAGCACAGAGAATCCTGCTGCACTGCCTTACGCAACTTTGTTTCAACCAAACAGTTTAGAGCTACTCTCTTCTTGAAACAATTGTTAAGTCTTTGTCAAGCTGCGCTTCTTTGCCACTGCTTTCGAAGTTTATTCAGGTAATTCTGTTTTTGTTAACTCTTTATGCCTAATCATTGCTATTATTTAGCGATTTCCTTCACAAATCATCTTTACCTATACTCATATATTTACTCGCTCGCCATGCATTTGCGCTATTCGAGCGCACCACTAGTTTACATACATATATTGCTCATTTAAGGGGTCAGAATGTTTGAAGAGTGGTGTAAATTCTATTTAATATTGAGATCACATTAATGGAAACTATTATTGCTTTTTATTGTAAGAAATACCATATTTATGTGCTCATACAATAGTTTCAATAATTTCCTTTTCCAGATTGGAGTAATAACATACTCGACTAGTGCACGTATAGAGTTATCTTTGAATCAACACCAGAGTCTCCAGCAATTTCAAGAGACACTAATGAGAATTCCATTTAGAAATGGATTCACTAATACAGCAATGGCTCTTCATTATGCAAGACTTATGTTGACACCTAGTGAAGGCTATGGGGCACGTCCTAACTCAGAAGGAATTCCTAAGGTAGTCGTTTTAATAACAGACGGGCAGTCAAATTTGTATCCGGTATCTAACTATGCAGCAGACTTAAAGAATGCTGGAGTACAGGTATTTATTATTTTCCTGTTAAAATTAAGTTTATAAACTCAGTGGTGCTAGCAAGCCACAAATTGGAATTGTGGGTTTGAATTTAGGCATGATAAAAAATGATTTAGTAATTCTCGACAATAACAATAATAATAATAATAATAATAATAATAATAATAATAATAATAATAATAGTAATAATAATAAAATAATAACAACAACAACTACAATAACAACAATAATAATTTACACTTGTTAGCATAACCAATACAATTATATTAAAACTTCACCTGATATGAAACACTTCTCACTAAAGTCCATCTTATAATTGTTGAAATCAAACTCTCTAAGGTGATTTTACTATGACAATATAAACAGAAAAATAATTGTTGAGCAATAGAGAGTTTCCAATCTGGAATTGTCAAAGTTAAACATCACCATGGACAGCCAGCATTCCAGAAACGCATAACAAATGTCTTTGTTGAACTTATTGTTTTGAGTTTTAACTAGAAGTGTATAGCTTCCTTGATTTTTCCAGATTCTTAATGACCCGTGTAATAGGATTAAGATTTTTTATTACATTTATGCAAGCTAGTAAAAATACAACTCTTTATATGAAATGAAAAAATATATTTGCTTTATCTCAACATGTAGGTATATACAATTGGAATAGGTGATATTAATTTGGCAGAGCTGCTAAACATTGCCAGTGACCCAGACATCCAGCATGTGTTTCTTTTTAGGACATTCAATGATGCTCCATACTTTGTAGACTTCCTAATCAGCACAACTTGTGAAAGTAAGTTGGTAATTTTATTGTGTTTTACATCCATGTGTTAAAGTGCTTGCTTAATGAAGCACCAAAGGAGTGAACCCTCAGCACTGTTAAACACTACCTAGCTATTACAGTATAATCTCCTTCCAAAAGAACAAGCATTCTGTTAGCTATTTTAATCAGGCATCAATATAATTATCTCGAGAATGAAAATGATACATCGAAACACTGTCTTCATAAGAGAAGAAGCTTGTTCTAGAATGAACGTATACTTTTGCATTTCATATTTAACCTCGTTAATGTAAAAGATTTTTCAACTAATATTTTCCATTAAGTTTTTATTCACCAATTTTATAACTTTACAATGAACTTCAATTACAATTAATTTTTTTGTGGAAAGCAACCATTTTATAGCGTTTAAAGGGACCAAGTACCCCACCACACAGTGCCTGACATACTAAATTAATAGTGCAGTAGCATAAGGTAGTTTTATCCATGGTTTCCCTCTCCTGCACTCTTTTTTATTCCTCAGTCATCCTTTTTCAACTCATGGATTCCCTTCTCTTCATTTGTCTGCCTCTCCTGCTCCCCATTATCTCTGTCCTTTCTGTGTATTTTCTTTCACTTCTTCATTGGAGTAGTTAAATCAGTCAACTTTTTCTCACTTGCTTCTATGTTTATTGACCCTTGCATTCTCCTTCTTCTCTGATGCCCATTATGGTTAGCTACTGTAGATGAACACTCTTTCCCAACTCAGTTCAGCGACCCAGTGTTCGGTTTCAATAGGATACAATAGGTTAATAAGGCCCTTTAAGATACTACTAAGCTGTTAGGTCCCGACAGGTTAAACATTCTTGTTCTCGATCCGCACTCAAAAGTTGCAGGTTCGAATCCTGTTAGTGCCACTATTGTTCCCTTATTTTCCCCCTTGTTAATTGCTGGTTCCATTCAGGTAATAACGATGCTTTACCAACTCTGATCAGCTCATGAAGTATTCATGAACACACACACGATCGTCAGTCATTGTCGTCAATCACCATTGTTGTGGCATTACTGACATATATTATTATATAGATAGCATATAGTGGCAGCTGCAGCACTATAATCGATGGCTAGCAGATAAAGCCTAAACAAGTGCTAAGGTTTAGCTGGTGGTGATAGACATGTCATGCCTTTTTTTTTTCTCTCATTTCAATTTTTAAGTACAGTGTTAGATCAAATACTGTATAAACAAACAATAGGAACTTTATATTGGATAATGTCATTTTTATAAATGGGAAATTGCTGACCGAATTCAGAGTGCCATATGGCACTATTGCCAGTCAAAGAGTTTAAGATGAAAAATAACAAGAAGCGGTAATTGGTTGTTGTTGTTGTTTTACATTTTTTAAACATATGGCTACTGAATAGCTTAGCTGTTAAGTGTCTGTCTCCCCGAAAAAAAATTTATAGGACAAGGTTCAGAAGCTCAGAATCCATAAAATAGAAGATGAATTAGCTATGTACTCTATCTGACCCCACATCAGTTCTGGGATCGTCGGAATTGAGCTTCAGTTAGTATTGTTAGTTATGGTATATCCAAATTTTTAGCTCTTCTCTGTGCAGATATATTTTTTGCATTAAAGTAAATAGTTTTGTCTTAAAATGTGTTAAACATTCATCTCCTGCTTTAATATTTTTACAGAGGAGAAATATTAAACAAAATATTCATACTTTTTCTAGTTACTCAATTGGTCATCATAGATATGCCGGTGAAAGATAATGAAATGATTATTAGTTTTCACTAAAGTGTTTCATTTTATTGATGTATTTTTAGTGAGTGATAAGTGTTTCTGTTTAGTAGGCTGTGTTTGCCATGAAAAATGTTGTTTTCAAAAATTTACTCAGTGTAACC
>WLWD01002743.1_pt1 | contig 68052 bp, 55 predicted proteins | sample 6712731 | NCBI WGS metagenome assembly WLWD01 (sample SAMN12718690, study PRJNA576275) | sponge metagenome | isolation source: marine sponge | host: Mycale hentscheli | place: New Zealand: South Island, Marlborough, Capsize Point | collected 2014-11-01 | reverse complement strand
GCTCTTAGCTATATCAGTCCAGGCACTGTCAACCGTTCTGTGGATAATCTCTGTGCATTCTATCATCTACCTAGCTGGGATAATGTGAAGACATTAGAATGTGAACAAAAACGAAAGTTTTAGAAGCATTAATCCTAAGAATAGAAAAACTACCATGCCACAAGTAGAGGGATTGCAAATGCTTTCGCTGAGGTGGGAAAGTATTACAAAACAAACCAGAATTGAAATTACTTTTAGGAATTGGTCAACCATTTGAATTCACTTAGAGACCTGATAGATTCTTGATGATACTGTGAGGCAATTTGAAAAAAATAGCCAAGAAGATTAAGATTGAAATAGACAGCATTGGAACAATTATTGCCATTACACTACCACTAGAATTGGTTTGTTGGGTAATCATGGCACTCTTCCATCAGCAGCCCATGACTTAGCTCCAAATGATTCAAGTAAGTTATATTGAGATATTTAGCAAACGGGTATGGAGTGATATACTGAGACAAATTAAAGTGGGTAAGGCATGACTACACAGACATTATAGTCATCCGCCCACACCTTGCCTCATTAATTATCTTAATAATCTTTACCCATTTTAGCTATGTATTCTACAGCTAGAAGGGCAACACTGTGCTGAGAAGATATCAAAGTGACTACAACCCAGAACTCTATGCTCTAGAATCTTAGTCCACATTTAATTTTTGCAAAAGGAGTGAAATAAAAAATTCCACATTTTCACTGTGTTCCTCACTGCTGATGAATGGCAAGCACATGATTTCTGAATTTAATCACACAATACCAATTGCTATTATTAGCTACTATGAACCTGGCTTTTACTCTGCTTCTAAATGAAATGGGAATAAATTGCAAATAGTTTGAATCACCCCTCTGCCAGCAGAAAGCAAGTGAATAGTTTTGAGAAGCTGACAATATAAAGAATTTTTTTGGTCACAAATTGAGACTATTTACTCTGATGTGAACCTCGACCAAAAACACTCATTCTGCTGGACTACAATCCAAACTTTTTTTATACGAATACCAAATGGCAGAACTAAATGTTGTGAGGAATTCATTCCATGAATTCAAATAATGCTATTGAGTAAAATAAATGTTAGTTCTGTGAAGCCCTTAATAGTTGAATCTTTTGATAGACAAGACTGAGAATGGCAGAAACAGCAGGATAGCGAAAGCAATCCAGGATCAGCTAGTCAACAACATTCTCTCTCCAGAGGAGCTCCAGCATAGCAGGACAGCTATGAAGCGTAACATAATTGTCATGCAATTACAAAGATATAAAAAGGCTTCCATATTCTCAACGAGCAGTTATCAGGTAGGAATATTAGAATTTTACTTTGGTAGTATCTTATTGTTAAAATGAACCACTTTTACAGTGCAATTGCTGTTTGTACAATTCTGTCCATTGTTTCTAGTGTAGCAGGCCAAGTGTCTCTGCCTATTAAATTGCCTCCTCTGAAGAGCAGCCTGTGCCCTGCTATGATTCCTGCCAACTTCACTGATACAGAAAGTATTGCAGCTGTTAATCGGCTCCTAACTGAAAAATATGGACCTCCTTGTGCCTGTGGTGGCAGATTTGAGAGAGCGATTTATCTGAACATGAGTACCCTTCAATGCAATTCCTTCTAACTGGAGACTCTTTGAGGGTGCGGTCAGAGGTTGTAGACCTACCCTTACTGGTGTTGGATGCAGCTCAGCAATATTCCCCACGAGTGCTCCCTACAACCGTGTGTGTGGTAGAATTACTGGCTACCAACATGGAACACCTGATGCCTTTGAGACAACTATTGGGGCTACTGTGAGCATTGAAGAACACTACGTAGATGGAGTGTCCCTGACTTATGGTGCCCCGGGGTCTCGTAGACACATTTGGACTTTTGCAGCTGCAGTTTATTACTCAGATCCTAATTTTGTCACAAATTTCAACTGTAAATGCACCAATACGAACTATAACTGGAACCATCCCTTTCCAACCTTTGTTGGTAACAATTACTTTTGTGAATCAGGATCCAGTGACCCTGGCTTTCACGGAGGTCGATTTTTTCCAGATGATCCATTATGGGACGGCCAAGGATGTCCCTCTACTAGCACATGCTGTGAATTTAACAGACCTCCATGGTTTTGTGCTTCTCTTCCTCAAACTACAACTGAAGACCTGGAGATACGACTCTGTAAAGACCAACCAAGTGGTGATGAAGATATTGTAGTATCTTACATAGATATTTTAACATCAAACATTTGAACGAATACATATCAATAATTATTATGTTGAACTTTACAGTCTTATTGAAATAGTTGTCAGTAGCTTATAAATATAAAGTTAGTGTTCTTTGTATTAGACTATATTGACCTACTGATTGTGGTCACTCATTTTTGTATCTCATGTATTTAGTTATTACTTTGTTCAAGTATGAGCGTAAACAAAACTTTGAAGATTTAAATTTCAGGAGTTGACAGAAAAATAGTTGATTAATTAAAGTGATCTCCCTTGAAATGAAGACATTATGCATGCTCCATTGCTTACTCCTTTCTAATCATGCATGTTAAATTGTGTAATAACTATTAATATACTTGAGACTGCGTGTGAGGAAACGTAGGGGAGGATTATTTATGTGTATGTATGTGTGTGTATGTGTGTGTGTATGTATATGTATGGCTGTGTGATGCAGTAGTTGTGTCCTTGGCTCAGGGCCTGAGGTCCCCGAGTTCAAGCCCAACTGGGCAACTTTCCATCTGATTTTCCATCCGCCTCCTACCAGCCCCATCAGCACCAAGCTGTGATTGGTTCCTGTCATTTGCTGGGGTGCAAATTTAAAGCCTTTTCTCATGCCACAGTAATGGTCCAGGTGGGACTTCGGGTGCCCACACCACTTGCTGTGAGGAAAGGCCTGTTTTCATGTGAGTTCCTTGCCTAGTTCAAGGAACTTTGCTTGCATGGCTCACTGTGCCTGCTTAGTGCACAGGCTTCCTGGCTCTGCCATGTGTGCATAACCGCTAGCAGTTTCAAGAAAATTTGCATTTGCATGTATGTATGTATGTATGTATGTATGTGTGTATGTATGTATGTTTATTAGGTACTGAACAGAGCCTGATAACTGTTGCCACATAGAAAATGCATTAAAGTAAACAGGATGTGGCTTAGGGCAATATTTTTCCATATCACCTGTGTTCATAGTTATTACGTTGGGTTATTACGTCCCCCTAGGTAAATTTCTTGTTACCAAGGTATTCGCGCATGAGCAGTACCTAATAAATTTATTATCCATTGGATACCCGAGAATATCACTCGTCTGATTGGTGGTATTTACGCTCGTGCCTGCGGCACTCGCGTAAATACTAAGCCAACAGACTCGTGATATTCTCCTGTATCAAATGAATAATATATATATATAAGTGTGTATGTATGTATGTATGCATGCGTAATAATGTATTTTATTAGGTACTGAACAGAGCCTGATAACTGTTGCCACATAGAAAATGCATTAAAGTAAACAGGATGTGGCTTAGGGCAATATTTTTCCATATCACCTGTGTTCATAGTTATTACGTTGGGTTATTACGTCCCCCTAGGCCTGCGCATGAGCAGTACCTAATAAATTTATTATCCATTGGATACCCGAGAATATCACTCGTCTGATTGGCGGTATTTACGCTCGTGCCTGCGGCACTCGCGTAAATACTAAGCCAACAGACTCGTGATATTCTCCTGTATCAAATGAATAATATATATATATTAATACTTATTAGTTGAGTCAAGTTGCACTTGATGTAATCACTATCTTTCTCTAGTAAGCTACCGAACTCTGTTCACAGTGGCTAAAGTTTCAGCTGAGGGTGTGGGGAAGACCTTTTGAAGTAACACTCAGAATGTTATTACTAACTTGCTATCCAGACTGTCACTTACAGAGTAGACAAGTTATAATTGAGGCAATTTTGAGGCAATTTTAAGATTGATCTTATTACAAAACATATGCGATGCTACTAGAATGTTATTGGCTCTTCAAAAACTCTACATTTTTTGAAGAATTAAAACATATTAAGAATGAATGCTTAAAGATTACAAGCTTAATAATTCTGTCATTCCAATTGATAAATATATAATTACAGAAGTATTTTTCATGTATAAAGTTGTCAGTTTTATATTACACCATGGTGGGTTACCACCATACCACCGCCATCCTGTTTATCTTACTCTGGCCTACGCAAACATCTTAGGCTCCAACTGTCCTGGAATGTCCAGGACAGTCCTGGATTGGTTGACATTGTCCTGTGTCCTGGATTCACCTGCCATTTGTCCTGGATGTAGGAGTTGAGTAGTAGAGTTTTATGTGCTATTATGCTGGGTAGCTATGAAAACCTACTAGATCTGTACTGTAGACTTGTTGACATTGCAGTAGATACAGTACATGCATGCACAGTCAGCATCCTTGTAAAAATACATTATCAATAATCAGCAGTAAATAAAGCAGCTGGTAGCTACTGCAAGTTCTGAGTCAGAGTAGTGTTTGCTTGATCAGGTGCCTTCTTATTGTTTGAGTAAATGGCCACTCGGTCAGGGTCACCATCCAACTCTGAAGAATCGAGTCATCATCCACCAGCCCCTAAAAAAACCCAGAAGAAAGTGTCACTTTGACACAAAATGGACTAAATAATTTAGAGGAATAGGGAGAAGCTCCAAAGGTATTAGCTAAAAGTATACATTGTAAGCTTTTAAAAAGATTTTTCTAACATGCACAGGTGATGCTTATGCTAGATGCATTATTTGCTCGTCTGATTTTGGGATTGCTTATGGTGGGAGAAGTGATGTGACCACACATGTTAAGGGCAAACACCACATTGAAATGGCCGCAGCTTCATCTTCCTCAATGTCAATGGCACCATTTTGTAGGCCACAGACCTCCTTGAAATTTATTGAGGCAGAGACACTATGGTCAAAGTTTATTGCAATGCACAATATTCCCTTTCAGGCAAGTGACCATGCAACCAAACTATTCCATCGCATGTTCCCAGATTCGGAGGTGGCCCAAAAGTTTTCCTGTGGTCACGCAAAGACTGCAGCCATTGACACTAGGCGCACATTACCTAGAAAAAGCACTTACAGATATGTCGAAATTATTTTCGGTCTTGATGGATGAGAGTCAGGACAAGACTGATAAATCTTGTATTATTCTTGTCCGCCTTCTTGATACTGACATGCCTATTGTCAACATTGGCACAGCTCAGAATCTTTTCAAAGCTCTCAAAGAATCACTTAGTTCTAAAGGGCTAGATTTTCGTAAATGCATAGCTTTCATGTCTGATACCACAAACGTGATGAAGGGTGTAAGGTCAGGTGTGCAAAAACTGATCAAAAATGAGTGCCCCAACCTCTTGGATGTGGGCTGTATATGCCACCGGCTGACCTAACAATCAAGGAGGCCATGAAGACACTACCTGTTGACATCGACCAGTTATTTATAGATGTCTTTTATTACTTTTTTCATAGCAGTAAAAGGAAACAGGAGTTTTTTGATTTGTGGAGGTCTCTTTTTACTTCTGAGCCTACCACTATATTGAAACACTGTACAACACGGTGGCTTAGCCTCCTGAGGTGTGTTAACAGATACCTTGCACAGTTAGATGGGTTAGAATTGTACTTTCTTTCTCTTGATGATGCTGAGACTAGTAAAGTACAATGTATACTAGACAAGCTTCAACACCCACTAACTAAGCCGATTCTTTGCTTTTTAGCCTTTATTCTACCTTCTATGAATAGGTTTAACATTTTGTTTCAGAAATCAAGTGAAAATACTACATGTCTACTTTATTCTGAAATGACCAGGCTTGTTCGTCTCTATGCAAGTAATCTCTTAAAGACAGGAACCATTACTGCTGCTGAAGATGATCTTACTTCACTTAATTTCACTAGAGACAAACAGTTAGATGACGAGGATTTAGGAATAGGAAATGATACTTGGGCATGTATTTCTGCATTAGAAGAAGAGATGGACATCAAACCCTTTTTCAGAGCTGTTCGAGATTTTTATATTGCTACTATTAAGAAAATGTTAAAGAAGTTTCCATTCAGTGACTCAATACTGAAAGATTTAGGGATAATAAATCCTGAACAGGTCTGCTCGTACAGTTTCAGCACTGTGGAAAAACTTGCTAAACGATTTCCTCAATTAGACTTGCATGAATCTGGTTCACTTGATCAGCTGAGAGAGGAATTCATGGACTTGAAACTTTCACCAAGTGATCGTCCTTCCCTAGAGAAGCCAACATATAAATCTGCAGTTGGTTGGAAGCCAGCTTACCAGAAGCAAGAAATTAATCACCCAATTGTGTCACATGGGTATCAGCATTTCATATGATCGGGTATTGGAACTTGAAGACTGGATTGCCACCACAGTCTGTGAGCAGTTTGCAGTAGTAGCACAAATTATCTTGCTCAGTTATCATTTTCTACCATTGGTTAAGGTTACATATTTTTCCTTCTCCTGTTCTCATTTGTCTGAACTATCTGGCTCTTCTTATCACCAACCTTTCCTTTCATCAGCTGTTCCTTCTCTAGTCATGAAGTCCTCTTTAACTTTGTCTATCTCTCCTGCTTCTGAATTACTGTCCTACTATCATGATTGTGAACTTACGCTTTGCGAATCTTTACCTTCTTTTTCGTATTTCCTCCTTCATTTAGCTAGGAAACTAACCCCCAGCCTTTACTCGTCAATTTCACAAGCTTTTTAGGTCTATCTCTCCTGCTTCTGAATTACTGTCCTACTATCATGATTGTGAACTTACGCTTTGCGAAACTTTACCTTCTTTTTCGTATTTCCTCCTTCTAACCCCCAGCCTTTACTCGTCGATTTCACAAGCTTTTTAGTTACAATTAATTGCTGGCCTTTTTTCCTTCTTCTCTTCCATTCTACTCAGCCTTACCTCCCGAATCCCTGTTTGAAACAAACCTGCTCCTGCCTTCTCTGTCTATTGCATCCGCTTCTTTATAATTAACCACTGTATAATTTTCAGCTGCATACTAATAGTTTCAGCATTGTAGATTATTTTTATTTGCACAAAATATTACCATATTGATGGAATAGTTGAAATACTAAAAACTATATATTTCTTTCGTTGCTTACTCTGTGATAGAAATAACAGTCACCAACATCTTGCTGCTATATTTGCTGAATCATTGATTATATTGCCCCATTAACTTTTTATTTAAAATACACACAATAATTTAAAATGTCTAAAATTAGAGTTTTGTTTAACTATATAACAACTGACTGGGGCAACTTTATTCCTCCTGCAATAAAACAAGTTAAATTATTATAAATAATGATGAATTCATCAATATTTCGGTTAGTATTATAATCGTAGTCAATAATATTATGAAGTCAATGATTCTTTAATCTGAAATCAGCAAGAAAATTTGAACTTATGATATTTCATTTTTACAGTTAAAACAATGAAAGAAATGATACAAAATGCTAAGAAAGCCACACAGAAAACTGACAAAAAACGGATAATTTTGTCTTTGGTTAAAAACCATGATAACAGTAGGAGAATTTAAGTCCCTTAAATTGACCACTTTTTCAAATTTCGAGCTAGTTTCTAAGTAAATGCGGAGAAACTTCAGCTCCAACCAAAGATGCAACAACCCATATACCTTTACCGTATACATATGTTTATGTCATACAGCAGTCACGAGATAATTGAAAGTTCGCATATTTTCTCTTAATGTGTCCTCAGTAGTTTTTAGGAGTTGAACTTAGTTGCTTAAATGTGCTGAGGGTCTACACCCTGAGTGCACTGGTTATTGCATGTAAAACTAACTTCCATTTTTATGAGCCAGATTTACAACAATTCAGTCTGTTTATGTAGTATGTATATTGTATAATAATCAACATCAATTTTGAGTATTTTCATGACATACTTGATATTATTAGAGGACATTCCACTTTTCCTTGATAAACTTTCATTACCAGATTCTTCATCTGTCTCAGATATTTTCACTTTCTTGGATCTAACAGTGTGCAATGGTGAGGATAATGCTAGCAATAAAGAGTAATACTCCAGTGGCGAGCAGGGAGGCTGCAATGATTATATGAGGTTTCAAATTGACTGACACAGACTCTGTTTCCTGCTCGATGATCTGGCCTCTCTCTTCTATTTTTCTATTTGAAGGCTTCGTAATCCGTTCTAAGATAAAGGTAAAAATGACATCATATAAATTCATAAAGCTGATTTTAAAATAACAATAGTAACACATATTGTTGTGAATGAAAGAGATTGTAAGGAAATGATTATCGCTAGGTTTAAAATTATTGTTGTATAGTTAACAAAACAATTTTGTTGCCCGACCTAGTTGTTTTATGATCGGCAATGTTATTCTAATAATGAACAGATCAACACTAAACTAGTCAGCTATGAACTATAGTGTGGAATTAGTTCAATTATTTCAATAACTTTATTGCTACTTACTAAAGTTGAATGGACGTCTATGTTTGGCAGTAAATGGCTTACGAATGTAACGTTTAAGGACGACTTCATTGTTTAGATTACTTGAATCCATGTACGCTTGCAGTTGATTTGTTGAATCTGGTGCTCTATAAAGTCCATTCCTTACATTTGAGAATTCCTTGCTCAGATATTCTAAGCCTTTTTTAATCATATTAGCTAACTCTGGTGCATGTTGTACGATATATTGTACAGCTCTAACGTAAAACCCATCTACTGTTATTATTGGTTCATCTCTCACACTTTGCTGGTTGACATCTAAAATGATTTAGTACTAATAACAATGTTCTAAGTGGCTACTTTAACTTATTTAAGAATATATCTACAACCACACATTGGATATATAGTACACTTCCTATACACTTGGTAGTGTATCGTTTCTTTACCCTCAGCATGTATGTGAGAAAGGTTTATTCCATTTGTGTCTGTTGTGAGTTAGTGCATAGTTATAAGGACTAGAATTATTACAAACTCTTTCACATGCAAAATATTCTGCTTACCAGGTGTCATATCTTCTTTTAAGTCCTCCTGCTGCAAGTTAAAATTGTTTGAAATTTGATTAATTTGATTAACATGGTGGCTTTGTGTCGTAGTTTCTATTCGTTGAGACAGCCTTTTCTTGACTATGTTGTGTTTTTTATTCCATTGTCCCAAATGAAACATTCCTGTTCCTGGTCTACTGTCAGATGGATTGATTTTTTTATGTGGTAATATGTCATTAACACCGTCTTGGGGGAGTGCTGCATAGTTTTTAAATATTAATACAAACCAGAAATTAATAACAAGATTGGAATAATTATCCAGTCTAACAGTAGTAGAGTTGTCACAATATATCAATTACATTTAATTTAGTATGAGAAATTGAGTAATTTATGAATTATGAATGTATATAGGGACAAGTGAAAAATGAGGCATGTATTACATGGCTATAAGTGTTAGCTAACTTCATTTGAATTGAAGCTTTTTAAAGATTAAAGAAATTGTGTTATAAAGATTCTTTGAGAAGTAATATTCAATTGGTATTACGGACAAGATAGCTAATTATTATGTACACTCACATAAATCATCTGTTGTGGTTGCAACTACTTTTGGCTCCTGTCTTCTGTGTATCTGTTTCTCTTGAGATGTAATGTAATTGTTTCTATTATTGAAGTCCATTTGCTGTTGTTGAATATTCATTGAATCTTGATAGACATTGTCACGTGGTGCTTTAGTCGGAATAAGTTGAGGCATCCATTCCTTGACCATTTTAGAGTGTCCTTTAGTCTGTCCTAAGCGATGTGTTTCAGTTCCAAAATTGCTGTCAATTTGTTTGTTCACAGTATGTGGCAAGTTGTCCTTTACTTCAACTTGTGGGCGTGCTGTTTAAATACATTATAGTTTATACGAAGATTCAATCAAATATTAAAACAAACATGTAATTGCCTTGTAAGATTTTATAAATGTACAAGTTATATTTTGAATTCAGCTATAAGTATTCACCTGTTATAAACTAATTATTACTTCTTGTAACTCACAATAATCAGGTGGAGTTGGTGGTGAAGCACTATGTTTAGGAAGATATGCTTTGTATAAATTTTTTTCTTGAGTCGCAAAATTGTTATTCCTAGAATTCATCCACTTTTGTTGAGACATTGGATTGAAATAGCGATCAGGTGTTTGTGTTCGATAAGATTGGGACACCTTGATCCTCATTTCCTGTTTCCTGTTGTGCCCTGAATTTAAAGAAACAAAAATATTCACTTCGATTATTATTATTACCATTGAATGATAAATATATTCATTAGTGTATTGACTACGGTATCAACTTACTTATACTTAGTGGAGTAGTTGGTGAGCTTATATCAAGTGATTTCATATCGTTTCTATCGCTTATCCTAGAGTCTGTTTGCTGCAGTGGGCTAGATATTGAGTCTTGCTTACTTTTCTGTTTCTTGTCTTGACCTAAACGAATTGTTTCTGGTAAAAACTTTCTGTTAGTAGGCTTATAGTTAGTCAGTGATGAGAATTCATTTGACAATGTATCAGATTTGGAGAAAGGAGTCGATTTTATATCAGAAAGCAGACGTCCATTCACTTCTTTGGTTATAATTTTTGTAAGGAAGGTTTTTGAACTGCCAATGAGACTCGAAATTTGCTTTGATTGAGGTATATTTAATATATCCTTCCATTTTATGCCGTCCACTTTGAGCATAAAGGTTCCGTAGGTTTGATTATCATCATGTTTGTATCGCAGGTAGGTATTGAGTCCATCATATTTCACATCAAACATGGTATTTGCTGGGCGTACAGGCCTTTCATTGACGTACCATTGAAGTAAGCGCTCGGGAAAATCGGCGTATCTGGCTAATATAGTAGTATAAATGGATTTTCCCAATTTCTCTTGAATGAGATACGTTATGTTGACTTCAAATTTATCTGTAAATAGTAAATGTGTTTAGGATAATAGGTCAAGTGTTCATAATATTTGTTTCATGTCACTGTGATCAATTCTTAAAATTGCTTCCCTACTTCAAGTGTGCATTGCTTCACAATATGAAGCACCAAGGCTGCGAACCTTCAGCATTACTAAACACTTGCGAGCAAGTTGATATTCAACTCATGCAGTGAAACTGTAGACATTAATGCTGTCTTCAAAAGAGAAGCTTAACATACAAACAAAACTCACCTTACCTGTAGTAAGATGTAGTAGGGCTGTCCGGTACAGACTGCGCGGGGAAGTAGGTGGTCATAATTAGAGTCCCCATGTGCATGTGCGAGCACAACTACTTGTGTGACTGAAGAGATGAAAACAGAAGAGTTTTTTCTCCCATCCACCCATGCCTTACTTATAAAGGGGTTTGGAAGAAACGAGAAAAGGAAGATTGGGAGGAAGGGGTGGGGGGGGCGGGGGGGGGGGGGGAGGGGACAACATTTTATTAAATATTATTTTGCTTTAACCTCCGGTGAACAGCTTGCCTGTCACACTGTGATAACGTAGGTGCCGGAATTAAAGGGGCTTGCCCAGTCTTACTTTAATTATGCCCCTGTCGTCCCAAGCTGATTGGAGGTGGGGTTTTCTATCCTACCTGTGCCAAGTCACTCAGCTAATAGAGCTGCAGCTAACGGTGAATAGGACGTGAGAAACTGGAAGGACAGATACGTTACAAAGAAGCCTTAAGGGAAGAGAAAGTTAACTATTATTCATAGTTGATAGCCAGGGCATAGGGGAGTGGCCGTGACAGAACGACTGACTCACTGACTGATAGACGGGAAAATTGAGTACTCTAACTCTCTCGCACATTTGCACTGAGTGCTGATAACATCTTCAGTAAAACCAACATTTTTGAAGTAAATAGTTAACTGAATAACTTATTACTATACTTACAAGGGGAAAGAATACATTTTTGAATACATTTTTTGTCAATATTCTTGTCTATAGATTTAGCACGAATTGGTAGGTGTGTCCATTCATCAATGGTACTTTGTTGATTCCTGTTCTGTTCTACATGAATTGCTTCTTTTAGGATTTTCCTATTATTATCACTAGCCTCCAAGTTGGTTTGCGAAGAATAAATAGTCTTGATGGCCGTAGTGCCCTTTTGGTTTAGTTTTTCGTTTCTTGTCTTGTCCTAAACGAATTATTCCTGGTAAAAACGTATTGTTAGTAGGCTTATGTTTATTATGTGATCGGAATGGATTAACAGATGTATGAGATTCATAGTCAGGAGTAGCTTTGACATAAAGGTTCCATATGTTTGATTAACATCGTGTTTGAATCTCAGACAAGAATTAAGTCCATCATATTTCACATTAAATACTGTGTTTGAGGGGCCTACAGGTTTCCCATTAACATACCACTGAAGTAAACGCTCAGGAATTCCAGCATATTGAGCTAATACAGTAGTGTAAATGGAATTGCCCAATCTTTCCTGAATTAGATCTGTTATGTTGACCTCATGTTTGCCTGCAATGATGTAACAATATGTGATTTTTTTTAACTCACTTGATGTGAGTAGTGTTCTTAGTGATGATTTTGTACTACTAGTATTTGTTACACAGCTGTAAAACCCTCGGTTCTTTGCTACAAAGTGATCTATAGTAACATTAGCTGATATAAATAAATATGGTGATACTCCATTCAGAAAATTCTGATCCAGATCTAGAGTAGTGTTGATAAAAGTTAGTAATTCCACATTCTGTGACTTGCAATTTAGTGCAACTTTAGCATTGTAAGGAACTTTGACCAAGTGATGTTGATATTTTTGAGGGATTCCATTGACTTCTACCTCTAAATTACCTGTTTCAAAAAAAGTTAAAATATTCAGTCAATGAAAAATATTTTTTATTGCTGACACAATTAAGTTTAAAAAAAAATTATCTTTATTTATTGAATACCTTATACAAACTGGTATTACTTTGTAACTATTTCATATTTGCCAATAATAATATTGTTATTAAATAAACAACTATTTCATTTTAATGTCACTTACCCTCAACCATATTTAGATTAAGAATATATATAAATAACAAAATGATCTCCAGTAGTTAAGTTAATACTGCTGCTTCCATTTCAAGTTTTTTTTTATTTCAGGAAGTACTACGTCACATCAACGTATATAAACAAAAATCTAGAACGTTATATTGAATAATCGTTTGTTTTTTTAATTGGAGAAGTGTAGAATGAATGGCGAGCGCCATATAGCGCTTATGCCGGTGAATGAGTGGTGTACTATCACGGGCAACACAATTTAAAATCAGGATGTTTGGATGTATACATATGTATTTGTACTTTGACCCTCACTTTTATGTGTTTCCAATTTAAACAACCCTAGTTACGTCATAAAAAATCTGTTGGTTAGTTAATCCACACCTGTAGCCAAGAAAATTCAATTATTTTATTTAATTTTTAGTTTCGACATCTGGATAATATGGTAAAAGTACTGCAGTTAGTGTTAATTATGTTTACATGTGATAACATTGTCACTCAGTGTGTTGTGCAAATTCTTCCTTTTTTATGACAACCAGACAATCCCCCCCCCCCCCCCCCCCCCCCCCCCCCCCCCACTCCCAAAGGTGCTTGCCCAGTACATCTCTTGCAAAGAATAGACCGGCCAGTCACTGTCGTTTGTGAAATTAATGTCAAACATAGACAAACTTGATAGCTTTGCTATAGAAATATTTTGTTGTGATGGAAATAATAAATAAAAAATTACTTGAAATTTTTTTTTTTTAATTTAGGGAGACCACTACATGTATGTATCATTGCTGCAGGCTCACCAATTTGATGTATGCTCTGCTCATATTTGTTCGCAGGAGGATAACTTCTCTTACTTGTGTGGATGAATATGGTAAGAATCCTTCTGATTTTCTTCATCTGTAACTTTTGTCAATATTGTAGTTCTTGCCATACTTTTGTTATTAGCCAAAATAAATAAATAATAGACAATAACTTAACAAGGTAGTGTAGGTCTTTCTTTTGGGAGATACAGGAGATTTATTTCAATGAATATTTAGTATAATTGTAAGTAAATTATTTCATGCACACGAGGTCTTTTCATGAGCTAAAGGAGAGTGAGTTCCCTGCATAGCTCATTGCATATTTCATCAATCACTATTGCTACCTACCAACAGAAAGCGAAAATATAACAATTTCACTTGTGATGGCACAGAATTGTGGAATGGCACTTGTGTTAATTTATGTCCAAGATTAAAAACAACTTTACTCCAGTAATTCCTATCGCTAAAGTAGCTACACTCAATAAACTCAGTTACCTGTAACCATCTGCTAATTTTTTTTAATTCGTCTGCACTACAAGGTGTAGTCTATGTTCTATGTAACACACACAAAGGGTTAATTTACAATCATAAGCTGAATCAAAGCATAAACCCTATTTTTCTATGCAATAAAAATATTAAAATGTTACACCACCTTAATGTAAATAAATGAGCCTGCAAAAAATACAAATTATTGAAACCACATAACAGCTTTAAGTTAGCAGACATGTGAGCGAGTCACATGTACCGTATATATAAGAACAATAAATACCTCAGAATTCACCTTACAGTGTATTCCTCACTTTAATTGTTCATCAATTACAAATGCCATATAGTATTAAGCTTTACTATTGGTAACGGCTTTTCCCAGCCAGTCATGATTATCTGGTATTCAAATTATTTAATGCCGCTGTTTCAGTTGAGAGAGACATCATTATACAAAAAAGCGCCAGCACTGAGTGTTAATACCAAGTAATTTTCTTACTTAAAAGTCTGATAGCAAAAGCATGGTTTTAATTAATTGGGTACTAATTAAGTTAATTAAGTGAGTTAATGTGTGATATTATTTTGTGTAGTTAATTATAGGTGCATACCATTTAAATTAATCAATAAATATGTAGTCTCTGAGACAATCTCAATTTACAGCAACTATTTTGTATACCATTTAAATTAATCAATAAATATGTAGTCTCTGAGACAATCTCAATTTACAGCAACTATTTTGTATTATTGGTGGAATGAGGATATATATGGAACCTGCATTACTAGACCATGGTTCAGAACTTGATGATTGTGAAGACATGACTACCATGGTTTTTCCATGAACTCATCTGATTCGGTCCATGATCAGAAAGGAGTTCCTCTGGAATTTCATGTCAGCAGACTATCTACTCAATGAACAACAGCTTAGGAATCATTCAGCCTTTTGATCAGGTATAGCAAATTCCCAGGCCTCTTAATTAGATAGTCTCCTGGATAGTTTCTTAACCATTTCCCTGCATTGTTCACGGCAGCTGCAGTATATCAACAGCAACTCCGTTGATAGGTCCACCAACCTGAATTGAGCCAATGGTGGATTGAATGTCCTTCTTTCTTATAGGCACAACTCAAGAATGCAGTTGCATTCATTTTCATTCCTCTCCACCATACATGTACATGTCATCTGAGACAATTATATCTTCTGTCACTAAGGTGAAAATAATTAATCTCTATGTGCCTCTTCCAACAGTGATGCTCTAAGCTCTGAAGCTAACCATTAATCCGGAATGCTGTGGCTCCTAGTGGGCCATTTTTTGTTAGCAGAACTGGCGATGTGGGATGAACCAGGAATTTCATTGTGTATACCATTGATGAAAATAGGATATATATGTGGTGAGATCTTCTTAATTAAGAGAATTCTAATTCTCAAAGAGAAGATGAAAGCATGATAGTTCTGATTCTGCGTTTGCTGAGTGGAATTCCACTAGAGAAGGAGTGTGATTTGTGTTAGACAGCACACTATGAAGTAATTACAATGTGACAATGCATCCATACTGGTGTTCTTCTTTCCAGATTTATGTCATATAGAGTAAAATCCATCTCCAGAAAAAACTATGCCTAATGTGCAAGTTTCCCAGACAGCCCTACCACATTTTAGTATAGATAGATGCACAGTATGATTCATGTACACCACAGGGATGGCGTCGATAGTCCGACCAGTTTGACTGACACCATTCCTCCGCCCACGGCTCCTGACAAGCCGAAGTGCAGAGCTGCTCCCATTACTGTGGAGCTCCCTAAATTCAACGGGGACCCTCTACAGTGGAGACATTTTGATAATCTATTCACCACCGCCATAGCCACCCGAGCTTCTGGCTTCAGCCCACTGGACATTAAATGTCTTCTACTCGAATCTCTCCAAACATCAGAGGCCAAGGAAATCGTCAGGACATTTCCCGAAGATGACACTGATCTCTCCAAGATTCTTGCCAGACTCACTCAAGTTTGGCAGACCACAAGTAGTCGTTCCTCTCATCATCAAGAAAATGACAACACCCACTACCTACGCAAATGATTATGCCGGGTTCAAGAAGTTGAATGATACACTACTCCGTAGATATGACTCCCTGCGACAATTCATCGGGGATTCTTTGTCACAATTCCTACTCTACTTCTCCAAGTCTTCAATCTCCAAACCGCTCTCCAACGGCTGGGAGAAATACGTGACGGACAAAGTAGACAAGCCTACCATAGATGACCTTTGCACATATGTGGATAAGCAGATTCTCCATATGTCGCTCATCGACGCCCTGTCGACACCAACCTCCGCATCCGGACTTGCCTCCTTCACCGTGTCTCCTCCACCGACCAGGCACAAGGACAAGCCAAAGTCCAAGTGCCACGTCTGTGACGAATCACACCCTTAGATTCGATGTCCCTCATTCATCGCCATGGATGTAGACAAACGTAACAAATTGGTCAGAGAACGACGACTCTGTATCAACTGCTTCTCTGATTCCCACGGTTTCCGCACTTGCCCCTCCAAGTTCTCGTGTCGAACCTGCAAGTCGAAGCATTACACCCTCCTCCACAAAATAAGCCACCCAAAGAAGCAACCACTACCAATTTCTCCCTCGCCGCCCACGGACAGGAGACAGAGACAGGCATGGCCCCAAGGTGACACCTACATTCCTAAACACCGTCATCGTCCAACTCCAGAACCAAGGATGCACAGTTCGCGCCAGAGCTATCCTCGACTCGGGCGCAGGCGTACCCTGATGAGCCACTCCCTTGCCTCATCACTCAACCGTTGACGTCACTCTCAATCTCTCTCCTTGAGTGGGAGTTTTGGAGAAGGCCGAAGTACCTATTGTGTCGTCACTCAACTACACTCTATCCAACAAGATTTCGTCACCGGACCGATCTCCTTCTCCGTACTTCCCAAACCGAAGTCCTCACCTGTGCCATCCAACCGCCAAGAGATTTTGAACTTGCCTTCACTGCGCCAGCTGCCCCTGTCAGATCCAGACTTGGGTGGCCAGATTGATCTGTTCCTAGGCAACATGGATCTCGACAACTGCACCTATGAAGGCTGCCTCAAATTCGACGGTCTGAAAGTTATCAACACTCCCTTCGGATGGAGTGTCGCCGGACCCCTCCTAGGCCATGCCCCTACTCCAACGCTCACCACCACAGTTACTCCTGACAACCTAGATCAGGATCTCGCCCGCCTCTGGGATCTAAACCAAGTCCCAGACTCTCCAGCTGCTGTTGACGATGATCAAGTCATCGCAGATTTCTGAAGCTCCTACACCTGACATAATGGGAAATTCGTGGTGAAACTGCCCAGATGTTGTTCTCCTGCCAAACTTGGCAAATCTCGCCCCCAAGCCATCTGACGTCTTATTGCCAACGAGAAAACCCTAAGATGAAAGAACGAACTCCAAAACTTCAATGATGCGCTCCGTGAATACATCTCACTTGATCATGCTGAGATAATCCCACGTCACGAGATTGATGTCACACCACACTACTATCTCCCAGTCCATGGAGTCTTTAAGGATTCGTCCACAAACACTAAACTCCGCCCAGTCTTCGACGCCTCAGCCAAGACGACTTCCGGTGTGAGTCTCAATGATATTCTGCTGTCAGGACCTTGCCAGTACCCGCCACTCTCCAACGTCCTTATCAGATTCAGAAAGCATTGCGTTGGGGTGTCTGCTGACATCTCTAAGATGTTCCGAGAAGTTCTCCTTACCCTGAGGATCGAGATATTCACCACTCCTCCGAGATGAAGCAGGTGCTCTGATCGACTGCCGGATGAAGAGGGTCACCTTCGGCATCACTTCATCGCCATTTTTGGCTACCCAGGTACTCAGAACCTTGGCTAACATTGTATCTGTTTCCTATCCCCTTACAGTTCAAAGGATTCAAAGAGACTTGTACGTGGATGACCTACTCTCCAGAGCAAACACAGTCCAAGAAGCAGACCAACTTCGACGCGAGACCTGCGACATCCTCGAGTCAGCAGGTATGACCCTCTGCAAATGGAGAACAAACTCTGTCACCTTATTCCGAGTGAACTCCAGGAGTCGAGTCCCCTCATCATCTCATCTCCAGACAACACACCCAAAGCTCTGGGAGTCCACTGGGATGTTGCCAAGGACACACTCCACATTGCCACACCTATCGACAGCTCCACCCCCAAATCGATCACTAAGCGTGTGATCGCTTCTGGGACGGCCAGCGTCTTTGACATTCTTGGCCTATTCTCACCTGCCATCATTCCTGCGAGGCTCCTCCTCCAGGACTTATGGAAACTAGACGTATCATGGGATCACCCGTCCCTGACTACATTGCAGACAAGTGAACCTTATGGTTAAAACACCTACCAGCCATCACGTCCTTACCCATCCCGTGGAGGTTCTCCTCCAATGATCTCCAAGTACAGTTCCAAAGTTTACACGGCTTCTCCGACACCTCCCAAGTAGCCTCGGAGCTGCTGTTTACATCTGCCAAGTCTTCTCTGACAACACTACTGCCTGTATACTGGTCACTGCCAAGGCCAGGGTACTTCCTCTGAAACCCCTCGCGATCCCAAGAGCTGAGTTGCAAGCCGCCTTGCTCCTCTAGCCCGTCTCCTGTCTCACACTGCGGATCTCCTTGATGTGTCCCCCTCAAGTTGCTATGCATAGTCAGACAGTGAAATTGTCCTCCATTGGTTGTCCAAACATGCCGCCAAGCGCCAACAATACGTTGCCAACCGTGTACGAGCTATCTCCGACGTCATCCATCACTCCAAATGGCGTCATGTCGCCTCCTGTGACAATCCTGCCGACTTAGCAAGCCGAGGCGTTCCTGCTAAGGACCTTGCCTCATCGCAACTCTGGTGGGAGGGCCCTTCCTGGCTCTCACTTCCGCTTGATCAATGGCCTGTCTGACTCCTCCGGAAAAAGCCTCCCGAACTCCCACCCATGCCCTGTCTTTCAATCTCATGCGTACGTGACAGACAGGACACTGACTTCCTCAGAAACCTATGGAAGCGACACTCATCCTTCCATCTCTGCCATGTCCTAGCGTGGATACTTCATTTCTCTTCTAACTCCCGACTCAATCAAGAGGAACGTCTCCTTTCAACCATCCAATCTTCTGAAGTCATCCGAGCCAAGCAGAAGATTCTCTTTATGTCCCAACAGGAAGCCTTTGCCGATGTCTTCTCTCTCATTCGGCAAGGGCGATTACTTCCCAAAGTACATCGACTCAAGAACTACCTGATTCAGATCTCAGACTCAGGTATCCTGCTCGTGCATAACCTAGTGAGACGTGACGACCAGCCATCCCAACCTGTTACTCTCGTCCTACTGTCCACGAAGTCATTCCTGACTCACCTCCTAGTCAGGACCCTTCATCATACCTACAGCCACGCTGGAATATCAGCGATGACCTCTATCCTAGGCCACTTTTACCTCATTCCTGGCCTCAGAAACCTCCTCAAGCACGTCTCCAGGACCTATCCTCAATGCCAAAGAGCCTACGCCAGGCTACTCTCGCACCAGATGGGACTTCTACCTACCACTCGGACCACACCCTCTCCTCCATTCACCGTTACAGGAGTGGACTTTGCCGGACACTTTGTACTCTGCAGAGGGCACACCAGGAAACCTGTCCTTGTGAAATGTTACATTGTCATATTTGTGTGTCTCTCCACCAAGTGTGTTCATTTAGATCTGTGTGCATCTCTCTCTACGGACGATTTTAAGGCCACCCTGAGACGGTTCACAGCGAGACGAGGAGTACCTGCCCATGTATATTGTGACAACGGAACCAATTTCATTGGGTTCCTGTGAGAACATGAGAGAAATCCAGGCCATGGTTGAATCCAAAGCTACCCGCAACTCTATCTCCCACTTTGCCACCGAACAAGATATCCAATGGCATCACATCCCTCCTAGAGCTCCACACTTTGGAGGTATCTGGGAGGCAGCTGTCAAATCCATGAAGTGTCTTCTCATAGGCTACATCACTGCTTTAATATAAATGGTATAGTATTCTAGCAAAAAGTGGGAGAGGGGCTTAGCCACCCTAATGATATATTAGGCTGCTCCATTCTTCCCCTCATGTCTATCCTGTTGTCAACAGATTATGAAACAAAGACCATAAGCCATAAACTTAAACTAAATTCAACACGTACTAGCTGTATTAGCAAATTCTATATAAACTATTGTGTTATTTGAAATGTAGAGCTGCTGTAGTCCAGCAGGGACCTGGACCCTAATGTTTAAATTTGTGTTTATTAGCAAACAGTACAGATAATCAACTGCTACTAGTACTGTAGACTGTTCATCTGAATAAACAACACTAAACTAGTTAGGCGCTACACTATTGAACTTGAATTAATTGGAAGGGTAAACAAATAATGATGTTTTATGTGCAGCTGAATAACTTTAATTGGTTCACTGTGCACTAGCTATTTTTGTCTACCCTTATTCTGAAGTTTTGCTGATTACAATAAATGAAGAACACAATCAACAAAGAGATAGAGAATTGAATGAATTACATACAAAAAAAAAGTTGCCATAATTAGAAAGTAAATATAGTAATTGAGTTTATGTGTTTGAACTGTGCTGGAAACAAAGGATTGATTTAGAATTGTTGGGTGGACGTAGCTGAGAAGTGGAACGCCCGACATAATACTTAATTCGATGTATGAATGTCTATATAGGATACTACAATGTCTTCATCAGTATCACCTTGGTCTTTACAGAGTCGTATTTCCAAGTTTTCAGACGTAGTTTGAGGAAGAGAAGTGCAAAACCATGGAGGTCTGTTGAATTCACAGCAAGTACTAGTAGAGGGACATCCTTGGCCATCCCATAATGGATCATCTGGAAAAACTCGACCTGGGTGAACGGCAGAACTAAATCCAGATTCGCAGAAGTAATTGTTATCAATAAAAGATGGTAAGGGATGACTCCAGTTATAGTTAGTATTGGTACATTCACAGTTATGATTTGTGACAAAATTAGGATGTGAGTAATAAACTGAAGCTGCAAAAGTCCAAATGTGTCTACGAGACCCCGGGGCACCATAAGTCAGAGACACTCCATCTACGTAGTGTTCTTCAATGCTCAAAGTAGCCCTAATAGTTGCATCAAAGGCATCAGGTGTTCCATGTTGGTAGCCAGTAATTCTACCACACACACGGTTGTAGGGAGCACTAGTGGGGAATATTGCTGAGCTGCATCCAACACCAGTAATGTTAGGTCTACATCCTCTGACCACACCTTCAAAGAGTCGCCAGTTAGAAGGGCACTGCATTGAAGAGTTGCTCATATCAAGATAAATGGCTCTCTGGAACGTGCCACCACAGCACATGGAGGTCCATATTTTTCAGTCAGGAGACGATTAACAGTTGATGTGGCACTTTCAGTTTCAGAATAGTTGGCAGGAAATGCAATTGGACACTGGCTGCTGTTCAGAGGAGGCAATCTAACAGGCAGAGACTCTTGACCTCTTACACTAGATATAATGGACTGGATTACACAAATAGTAATAGCAACTTGAATAGCAGTCATTTTAATGAATACGATACTGCCAGTGAAAAATTCCAATAGTCTCACACAATGACAAAATGACAGTGGGAAATGCAGAAGCCTTTTATATATTTGCAATTGTGCTACCTTGCACTTCCTGGAAGCTTTACAGTTTCAAGAGCAGTTACACCTAACAGCGTAGGACTTTAAACTATTCATTTACAGCTCTATTTTATGGTATAGTTTTAACTCTTAGGGACGATAGAGAATGATAGAGGGGTTACTGTCGTAACTATATTGGCTTCTGTTTTAACAACTGACATTAGCTCTTGATATCTCCTCAAATCATTACTTGTACTTCAAGAGATACTGGTGAACGTTTCCTATCTAATGGTAAATAATGAATGTGACTGAAATGAGTGTTTCTGTGTAGCACATCTTTTATTCGGCATCAAACTCAATATTAGTCACTTACAAATGTCTACTTAAATCTCTCCCCCCCCCCCCCCCAATAAATAAATAAATAACAAATAATGAAAAGTAACTCTAGAAATTGTCAGAATTCAACATATGTATGTGTCATTATTATAAAATAAGCTATAGAGTGCCACATTCCAGCCTAGCCTGCGGCAATCTGAGCTGCTTGAGCTTAAACACCTCCTATATGCTGTCTGGGTCTCTGTGTAGGGATTCCATCAAAGTATCTGGTAGACATTATCACAGCTGTTCTTCTACATATCAGAATTATATTCCTCTAAAGTATCCAGTCTATTGGGACTTAAATGAGGAAATAACTGACCTTAATGGTGTCCAATAACTGTGGCTTCATAGAAATGCATAAGTCAACAAGTAAGTTAGTGCACCTTTTTCCCATATCATTTGGTGTCCAATGACTGTGGCCCCATAGAAGTGCATAAAATAAACAAGTTGGGCAGTATTTTCCCATATCACTTGTGCTCTTTGGTTATTACCTACAGTTTTAAATCCGGTTATTTTGTCCCTCTAGGTTATAACATTAGTTTGTTCACTGTTTTAATACACGTTAAATTTATTAATTAATTTTATACTGGAGATATCAATTACGAGATTGGCAATAAATATTTAGAATAAATTTTTTGAGTTTATCTAATCAGGAATCAATATAGCATGTGCAATGAAATCAGTATAGATGTAAATATTGTCTCTATAAGAGAAGCTATACACGCAAGGGACACTCCGATACAAAATGTCAACAGATTAGTAGAGCAATGAAAAAAGACTTTTTGAGGAAGAGAAGTCCAAAACCATGGAGGTCTGTTGGATTCACAGCAAGTGCTAGTAGAGGGACATCCTTGGCCATCCCATAATGGATCATCGGCAAGGCAGAAGATTATATTATAATAAACAACGACTTTCCCGTGGCGTTACTTCAAACTGCTGTATGGCGGTTACGGTACTGAAAGGGTTAAAAGTGAGACACACAAAGTTCTGATAAAAATAAAATGACATAGTTTCTTTTATATACTAACTGCAGAACTTCCAGACCCTCCAAGTAATTGGAGTATATTGTTTAAACGCTCTTCATTGATAACTTCATGGGATTACAGAATCATTCCTACGGTATCTGTTGATTTCACTATTACTCTCACATTCTTGAGTCCAAGTCAATTGAAAGACATCACTGAGTATGTGACTGATATTGACTCCTATAACTTCAGACTGGAAGGAGTGAGGTCATGTGATCCCTTTACCATGTGTATCACAGCTACTAATATAGTAGGACAAAGTCCACCTTCGTGTGTGAACAAGACTCTACCTTACATACCTTCTACAAATGATATTGAGTATTCATTATTTAGAGCGGGAGACTCCTACTCATTAATTCTGACCCTACGGGTTAGTGTTGTTGTTTTTTGACTGCTACAATTAGGGTGATATTTTGTTTTATATTTTACAGATACCAGAAGTTTGTCACAATGAACAATGCTTCAAAATCATATGGAAGCAGCATTGATATCACCAACTATAGATAACTCATTGTGCACTGTCAGAATTATCGGATTACAAAAACAATTAGTTTACAATTTAACAATTATGTACAACAACAGCATAGACTTGGGATTCTCTGAACCATATCTTTTTTGTAAGTTATAAAAAAAAGTTGAGCAAAAGTCAATATGTATGACAATTACATGTATATAGATGCATTAGATGTGAATTTTTGCCCTTCAATGAATGCAGAAGAATATAATTCAACATGTAAATATATGATTGGATGCTCCTATAACAACTGTATACATACATTATCACGAGCCACTGATGGTAATGATACCATAATAAAAAATAGCTCTGATTCTGTGGATATTGAATTGAAACCGCTATATAATCTGACCACAGTTGCTGATGTCAATGGAGAAAATAGAACTTCTGTCGTGCAATTTGAAGTCAATCCAATTTCCTTATGCTCTAGTACAACAGGTTAGAGATAAATTCCCATAATATGATAATAATAGCAAATTTTCAATTTGTTTACAGCAGACCCTAGTGACTATACAATAATTACTACAACAGATTCTGGCAGTGTAGTAATAGCAATAGTTGCAAGTGTTGTAGCACTCGTTGTGGCCATTGGAGTTTCAATATTCACATATAGAACATGAACTTGTGCTCAGGAGAAACATTATGTTTTAAAACATAAATATTATTATTCATCTAAGCAAGCAAGCCAAGCTGTAGGATGCTTGATTTACAGTAGGACCTCAGTATAACGGAACTCACTTATCCTGATGACTCAGTATAATGAACGGTGCAATTTGCAAAATTTTTGCCCATGCTCACAAACCACACTGCAAAAGCAGCTGTTTTGCTACCACCCAATTGCTGGCACAAACCACACAGCAAAAGCAGCTGTTTTGCTCTTGCAAAAGCAGCTGTTTTGCTCCCACTGTTCTCCATTGCTGGCATTTTCACTAACGTAATGTCTGCTTCTAAGAGAAAAATCCTAACTTTAAAGGAAAAATTGAGAGTTGTGGAGATGCGTGACAAAGGATAATCATATGCTAGAATAGCCTCAGAGTTTGGAATTGGCAAATCTACCGGTTTTCGACATAGTGAAGCAAAAAGATCGGCTTACAAGTTACATTGCTGAGCGAGACACAAAAAATGGGGGTTCAAGAAAGAAAATGAGAGCTGCTGATGATGACAATCTGGATAGAGCTGTCTACCTATGGTTTACTCAGGAGAGATCAAAAGGTAATCCAATTAGTGGTCCAGTGATTATGGAGAAGGCCAGAATCCTGCATGCTTTGATATATCCAGATATGACAGCGTGTTATTTTAAATCTAGTCATGGGTGGCTTCACCGATTTAAGTAACGCCATGGTATCAGACAGTTGAGTCTGCAAGGTGAATCTCTATCTGCAGATACTGGTGCTGTGGAGCCTATGCGTGAGAAATTGGCCCAGTTTATTGAAGATCATGAGCTCACTTTGAACCAAGTGTTTAATTGTGATGAATCTGGCTTGTTCTGGCGTCCCTTGCCCAATAAAACCCTTGCTGGCAGGTATGAGAAGACAGCCAAAAATTTTAAGAAACCTAAAGATAGGGTTACTATTTTTAGCTACTACTAATGGTACTGGAACTTTTAGGCTACCCTTACTTTTGATTGGCAAATCAAAGTGTCCCAGAACACTCAAAAATGTTAATCTCAGTGCTCTACCATTAATTTACAAGAGCCAAAAGAAAGCTTGGATGGATTCAGCAATATTTAAGTCCTGGTTCTTTGAACATTTTGTTCCTTCTGTTGCTAGTTACTTGCGAGATAATGGTCTAAGTAGGAAGGCAGTTTTAATTAAGGTTAATGCCCCTAGCCATCCACAATCAGATTGTTTACAATCTCCAGATGGAGCTTTTACGTGTTTATTTCTACCACCTAACACCACTAGTATTTTGCAGCCAATGAACCAGGGTGTGTTAGAAAATTTAAAGAGAAGGTATAAATCTACACTGTTACAAAAACTCTTGAATCTAATATTAGTGCTGAGCAGTTTGTGAAATCAATAAACATTAAAGACTGCATTTACATGTGTGCTAAAGCTTGGGAAGACATCAGGTCAGAGTCACTTTCACGTGCATGGAATAAACTGTTAATATGTTCTGCTCAAGACAGTAATAGTCCATGGCCTTCTAACGATAGCAATGATGATGCAGAAGCTTTAGCATCCAATGATCCAGGAGCTGTAGCATCCAATAATCCGGATGATGTTGGTGGTGCCATGTCAGCCCTCGGAACTGAACTGAATTTGTCTCCTGATGAGGTTCACGAATGGTTGGATGCTGATCACAATCTAGCAGAGGAATTCACAGATGAAGAAATCGCTCATTTGTGTGATCCAGAAAGCAACATTGTTGATGAAAGTTCAGACAGTGAATCCGAGCCAGAATCCTCTGCTTGTGATCTTGTGAGTCACAAAGATGCCGTTTCTGCTTTTGATACTGCCATTAGATACCTTGAACAGCAACCAGACACAAACAGTATTCATGTAATGCTTCTTAACAAATTGAGATATTTTGCCATGACTGAATATTCAAAAAAATTAAACAAAGAAAAATAACTCAATATATGACTTCCCGATCTCAAAATTAATTTTCAACTGTTTCATTATCATAACTTTAACCATATATTACCAAATACCTTATTTCTATGTACAGTAAATGTAATCTTTCTTTGCTTGTACATGTATATTATGTATAAAATTACAATTTGAAGTCAAAAATTGAATTATACTCAGTATAATGAACATTTCACTATAACGAACACCCTGTGGTTCCAAAGTGCTCGTTATACTGAGGTCATACTGTACTTGACATGTGTAGGCATGGAGAATATCCTGGGAAGAACTACGTTGTAGTGATGTCACTCACATGTCATCTGTGAATTGCACACGCATTCACATGCACACCCACCATGCACCACACTAATAGCCTTGTGATCACACACACACACACACAAATATCTAAGCATATAAAGGTGCTTTGCACACTCACATAATTGAAACTATTCAATGGGTACTCTGGTCTATAATTGCTTAAAATATACAACTTGTGCTCATTAATTTGCATTCACAATAGTATGACCTCCCTCCCCCACCTCCTCCTCCCCCGCAAACATCCCCTCCCCCCCTTGCCAAATGGCAGCAAGTGAAACTTTTTGTAATATAAATTTTTTTTTAATCCTGGCTTATGTCGACATATTCATTACTAGATCAATGGTAAGAGTATTTAGTGGTCACTTGAGTGTGGGTTGCATATGCATCAATATCCCAAAAGCCGTAACTATAACAGCTTTTAGGCCTACCGTTGCTTATGGTTTTAGTAGCCCTTTCTCTTTTAGGCCCTACCGCTGTTTATGGTTTTAGTAGCCCTTCCTCTTTTAGGCCCTACCGCTGCTTATGGTTTTAGTAGCCCTTCCTCTTTTAGGCCCTACCGCTGCTTATGGTTTTAGTAGCCCTTCCTCTTTTAGGCCCTACCGCTGCTTATGGTTTTAGTAGCCCTTCCTCTTTTAGGCCCTACCGCTGCTTATGGTTTTAGTAGCCCTTCCTCTTTTTTTCTGTGTTTTTTTTTAGTTTTTTTTTTTTTTTAGGATAGATGTGTCAAGTTGTTTGAATTATTTATTAGTGGCTGTCATTAGTGGCTGATAGGCGTTGTGTATGGAAGTCATAATTATGTTGGTATTGCAGTGTTATGGTTTTGAGGCACCTGTGAGAGATTCTGTCATGTGGGAAATAGAAAAACTGGGATTTTATCCCCACCACACAAGATAATGATATTCCTAACCCACACCTAATGCACTCACCTACGCGATCATACTCACACACGTACATACATCGTTAAATGGCTTACTTCCTATAAGGGAATCTTAAACTTCCACACACGAATATATTCCTGAGTGGAAGCTTACGAAACATACACTAAGTAGTGGCACACACACATACACACATAAGTAACTGAGACTAAGCACAACATTATTCAATACAGGTTAAATTATATACTATCTCAGCTCATAATATAGCTACAATTTTTGAGGGGAAAAAATGAGAACATAGACTGCTTGCAGCTTAACCAAATATGGTTTTGCCTCATGGAATCGAGTATGCAGTAGAGTACACTGTCAACACTCCTTCACAGTTTGGATAAGCACATAATAATAGCTTTGATGTGGTACGTATGTGTGCGTTTTGTATTGAGCATGAGGTTGTGTAACATCTGACGAGATGTTATGCTATTGACATATGGTACGAGACTAACTATAAGGAACATATATGGAAACATAGTGGCATACAGCTACAACCATCAATACCGTACATCTTGTTTTTTCATTGACTGCGCTACACCTTCAAAAATTCTGTCTCTTGTCAAAACACACTATTGCACTGTAGGTTGTTGTCAAATCATACTGCCTTAGTAAGCTCAGAGAGTTTGGTATCTCAATTTTGGGGAAAATTTCATATTTAATCAAAAGAACACACAAGGAAAGTTTTTACTAAAATTTCACTAGCGTAGATCTTCCTAAGTGATAGTTTACTCCCAGGTCAGAAATGCTTGGTCAGTGGGTTGCGGTAAGCATGTGCAGATTTCAGAAGTCGTGGCTAGAGTAAACGAATTATGTACTGTTAACATAAACTAATATCCATTGACAAATATACATTGAGGTTTCTTCATTCCAAGTTTGGTTTCCAAGCATCACCACAAGTCAGGTACCAACACAAACAACATCTTTTAGTTTCAGTTCCGATGACATATGCAGTGATCACAAAACTCCCAGCATATGGGAGTTGTACAAATCTTTACTAGATGAAAGGTGGTGTGGTTCGACAATTCAGTAAGGGATAGAGTTTCGGGACTTAATTAATATTCAAACATTGGGTTTTATATTAGCTTTGATGAACAGACCCATTATGTTATATTCAACATGTTTATTTTGGTTAGACTGAGAAATACTTTAAATTCTTCTGCATCAGTCTGCTTATACTCGTAGGATTTACTAAAGATACAATGAGTGAACAAACTATGTTTGTGTTCAGCTAATGCCTCTCATGCGAATAATGTCACAACTCTCCATTGTTAGTTATCACAGCCGAAGGAAAACAAAAGCAGCATAGGCTGCCAGTGCAGTAAATATCGTGGTTACCCACACAATACCTAGAAATATCACACCCACCTACATACATACTAATATACATAACAGTATGAGTCATAAGCTTAGACTGTGCAATCGATGAAGAGCTCTGCAATGTCAAAACATAACTATGAGAATATTATATATACAGTGCATATTCATGAATTAGCTCAGCCGGGTTGGTAAAGCATCATCAGTAACAGCAACGACAGTTAGTGTGTGCATTCATGATACATGGGTCAAGAAAAGTAAATGTAAAGCCAAGTGGTATAGAATAATATAACAATGGAATAAATACCTTATGCTGCTACTGCATTCAATTATTTGCAATATAGTACATAGTGCTACTTTATAGCGGGGTACCAGCTAGTATATTAGCTATATTCTCATTAGCTTGAGATTTGATTACATCATTGATAAGGCATGCTCTATTGCCATAGCAATTATTTATAAAAGGATGTAGACAAAAATAGCACATGGGAGTTTTGAGTCATTAAAAATACATAGCAGGATATGATATAAAATTTTCATTAAGTAGAGAGGGGGGGGGGGAGGGGGAATTAATCAAGAAAAAATATTCGCAAGATCTTACCATTGAATGGAATCTAATTGTAAGAATTACTAACGAAGCTGGAACATATCCCGGTATGATCTTGCATGTGTACCCATGCAAGATCTCGCCATATATTTCTTGTAGGATTTTTCTATCAAAGATCTTACAAGATGTATCTTGTACGATTACTTGAGAACTTGGAACATATCCCAGTGTGATCTTGCATGATTACCCATGTAAGATCTTACTATCATTTTTTATAAGATAAATCACAAAAACAGTAAAAAAATTACAAATCCTTACATAATCTAACATATTAATATATCACACACGTAATCACAAGCACCCTAAAAATATATTCAATTAGTAATGTTTACTCCTTCTTAATCATTAGTCTTGCGTCGTAGCTCTTCTGTCTAAATGATGACATCAAACTTTCATTCTTTATATCCTTCTTCAACACAATCTAACAATAATTTAACTTAATCACGCCTGCATTACGTATATTTTTAAATCAGATATACAATATACATACATAAGTAGTGCTCAACAGGTGCTCGTGGTTTATTTTTCACTCGTCAACTACATATCTGCTTTTATTGTGATATACTATAATGCAATAAATATTGAAGAAGCTGTGGGAGGTAATACCTACTGGCTGGCATAGTTACACATAGTAGTACAATTAATCTGGTAGCATTTCAAAATGAACTGGAATTTAATTTATTTAATTACCCAATTAGTACATTGCCATCATTCAATGGAGGCCAACGGCTTTTTTTGGTCATGAGAATAACAGTTTGCTTGTTCAATTTTTTTTTTGTAAACAATGCATTAAGCAGTGCCCTTCCATAAATTCCTGGCAGGTAATTGGGTGAGCGCATCAAGACTCTCACTAACGAGTTTCAAGAGGTCAATACGTGTCCACCCCCGAAGGCTACTCAAAAACGTAAACATTAGCGCGGGTGCAAGAAATTCGGGAGACAAGACTTTGAAATATAATGCTAGGAAAAGGAAAAAAAAACAGGCAAAGAGCTATGGAGAGACGTTCGCAGTTAGGTCTAGGTCTTTAGTAGTGTGGTCTATTGACTGCAGCACATTTTTCTAATAATATTATTTTCTTTAACTTTTGCATCTGTATTGATTTGATGTCCAATACAACTTCCATTTGCATCTGGATCCAACTTCGACTTTTTTGTACCCAAGCTACAGGTCTCATCATTGTCATCCTCTTTTTCATATCACTTTCTGTTTCAACAGTTATTTCTGCAATTAGAATTTTTTTAAGTCATGAAGATCTCATAAATAGACAACTTCTGCAGCTTGTGTGTGTGTGTGTGTGTGTGTGTGTGTCTGTGTGTGTGTGTGTGTGTGTGTGTGTGTGTGTGTGTGTGTGTGTGTACATACTAGTCTGGCCTTTATACAGCTACTCATGTTATAGTAGCCACTCCCTTTTGCTGTATTGGTACTTCTTGGGTAAAAATATTATACATGCAGCATTATTCAATTCAGAAGAGTGTCAAAGTTTAATTAATATTTGCAGGAAGTGGTCAATATTGATAAGAGTTGGATTTGCAAATAGAATACGTGTTGGAGTACATGAACATTAGCTACTTCAATTAGCTTTATAGTTGAGTTAATGTTCTTCATGTAGCACGTACTTGAAACACACATGTACATGTATGTCTAATACATTGCACGTATTGTGCCTGCTAGCATCATTATCTCATTCAGTTGTGCTGAGTCATTGTTTATTGTTTGTTTCAATCTACAAAACCTCACAACTGACATTCCCATTGTGACATACAGTGAGGAATGGACACTGTCCCAATATACATTTACAGTTGCTAAGAATGCACAAAAAAACATCTAGAATGAATAATCTAGAATGAATAAAGACCCAGTGGCACTTACTGTCTCGGAATGCAGGAAACATATAGTATAGGATTTCTATTGTGGCCAAACAGCAACACATACACACATGCATGCACGCACACATTCTTGCACGCACACATGCATGCACGCACACATGCATGCACACACACATGCATGCACGCACACATGCACGCACACAAACATGCATGCACGCACACATGCATGCACGCACACATGCATGCACGCACACATGCATGCACGCACACATGCATGCACACACACATGCATGCACGCACACATACACAAGCGCAAATTCTCTTGTTGCCACTAGAGGGTCATGCGCACCGGCAGAGCCAGGATGCCTGTGCACTAACGACACTGAGTCATGCTAGCATGATTTGAGCTAGGAACTCCTGGAGCACAGGCTATTTCTCATAGCAAGCACCCTCCCTCTCTCTCCCCCCCCCCCCCCCCCCCCCCCCCCCAGCAAATCAGCAAAAAATGTCTACTACTAAACCTACAGGTGATGGCAAGACTGGGTGGGTGGGACTGAGTGGGTGGGACTGGGTGGGTGGGACTTTTGAAATTTAGTTTTTGTTCTTCAAAACTATGCACATCTTAATTTCAATTGATAGTTATGGGTGTACAGGTGACAATTGGGTTAACGTCTTGGTTATCGTTACAAAAGGGAGACTATTATAATCAATTATTGTTGTCTCTTCAATAGTTTAGAGTAGGACAGTATGGAACATTCCTGAGGTTGAGCATGGTTCTTGTCTTCTCTAGCTACAGTATCTGTGGTAATATTGAGTTTATATTTAAAGGATTTCTTTAGTATTAATATTAATTAGGAGACGTCACATGATAACTATAAAAGACAGTACAACTATATGCAGCAGAGCAAGTCATTTGCACAATGTATACAGACAATCATAATATTGTAGCTAATAATATCTTTTGATGAGTTGGTAATACGTATAGCAGAACATAGCTTGGAGGGAAGACAATATTATTTTAAATTTAAACTCACAGACCTAGCACATTTTATTGATGAAGCAGGCTTTTTGATTAACCCTTTCACCAGTATAACCAGTCTCGTAGCCACTCGTACCGGAAGTAATAGAAACGCGTACAATTTCTTTCAAAAGGTCACCTCATTAAAATGGTGCTTGCGTGTGGGCGTTCAATATATTTTTTTTTAGTTTGCAAGGAAGCCATACACGTGTTTGTCTTAATACTGTGGTGTGCTGCTCAGCCAAGCTAACAGCATTGTTTGAGGGGAAAACCAGACCATTCTAGCATCAGAATACCTTTTAATATGGTAAGTTATATATTTCTTATTAATTCGGGACATAGCAATCTGCAACCAAATTAGACTAAAATAATTAGTGATATGTCATAGTCATTCATGTATTTATGATATACTAAATTATTGTAACTGCAAAACAAAGAAGATAAATTTTAAGTGGTATTGAAGGTATTATGATAATACTTTGTATGTACAATCAAAGAGTTCAGTGCTAAGGAGAAGAGGTCCAAAGACGACGATCCATCCAGGTCGAAAATGTGGTCCTTGCCAGTTATGCAGCAAGTCTACCTCTTTTTACACACACCTGTCCACTTGGGATCCTGAACTTTCAGCAAAACTCCGGGCCATGGAGAAAACGATCACAGTTGACAGCTGTATTTGTCGGGCATGTGAAAAAGACATAAAGAGAAATATTAATTCAGGTGACTATGTACCACGCTGGACATTACAGAACCAAGAAAACGTACATAAGTGCATACTTCCCCACTCTAACAAGACTGAGAGCATCGTCCATTCAGGACTTGTCACAGCTAAACATATAAATGATAATTATATTTAATGTAGCAGATGATGGGAAGCTAGTTCCACTGTGCCAGGTTTATTATAAACAAGTGCATCGCACAATCAACCCTCAAGTATACATGCATGAGAAATGCTTCACATGTAGTGCTAACATAAAGGGGTCATACAGGCACTGTCCTAACACTGAAAATCATTTTTGTCAAGTCAGTGATATGGATTTAAACATCATTGAAAATGATAAAATATGCACAAGTTGTTATAATAGTCACCTCGAAATAATTGCTAATTTTAAGCAAAATAGTCATGATTATGAATTAAGTATCCTTTTAAACAATATTTCTCCTGCATTTACAAGTGTATTTCCAGAATATATCAGTTATGGCTGGCTTGAAAGATGCAATACAGAAGCTTGGAGATATTCTTCTGAGAAAGGTAGTCATTTTATTATCAGAGTTATATGAAATAGTAATAAATGCAAGCATGAACAAAGTGTCTGAAATGAATCTAACACAAGTGAACTCCAAGTACGACATGAAATGCCAAAGCGATGTTTTCTTAGTACATTACTAAACTTTTTTGGTAAGCATCTGACATGTTGCTGTAAATAACAGTACATAGGAGTGTTACTATACCGACCAGGAACAGACTTCTTAGATTGTTTGTCTAAGGCTATAGTCGTGGAATGAGATTATAAATTGCCCGTTCTTTTGTCGAGGACTTTACTTTGTGTTTTTTATTTTTATTCATTGTCTTTTTATTAACACCCATTGAGTTATAAATGTGCAGGTGTTTATCTGTTCATCATATGTGTTGTACTTTTCAACAGCCTGTAACAAATAGGTAAATTAGCAGTAGTTCCAATAGAATCAGGAAGTCCAACAGGAAACACAAACAACTCGGGACATTGCAATCTGCAAGCAACTACTCCCTTTTAAACCATATCACTAAACATACTATAATAGCTATCTCTGAAATTAACATTGTAACTGCAAAACGTACGTACCATTAGTTATGATTAGTTATAATTTTACTTCCTTCTTTGCTGAAACCAATATCTCTGATAAAATACCAGTAAAAGTTTCTATCTTTCTGGCGTACAACAAAAAACTAGCGATATATACTTTTATATATATCGCTATTTTTTTGTTGTACCAGAAAGATAGAAACTTTTACTGGTATTTTATCAGAGATATTGGTTTCAGCAAAGAAGGAAGTAAAATTATAACTAATCATAACTAATGGTACGTACGTTTTGCAGTTACAATGTTAATTTCAGAGATTGCTATTATAGCATGTTTAGTGATATGGTTTAAAAGGGAGTAGTTGCTTGCAGATTGCAAAAGTGTCTTATATTTTCTTTACACACAAGAAAACACAACTTACTAGTGACAGAGCAGAGCTATGCCCCAGTCCAACTCCATTTCCTTTGTCTTCGCACTACGACCCGAACCCATGAATTACGTCATCGGTTTTTTGCAAAAGGAAACCGAGTTGGCTACAAGAAGACTGAACCGCCACATGGCGGTCGAGGTACCCATCGACACAAAAAGAAGTTTAAAAGCCTTCTCAGCGGTAGCATGGCTTCGTGGCTGAGTGCAGACGGTGTTGTTAGTTTGTTGTTTGACGACGAGTTTGGATTATCTGAAGCGGAGAGCGATGAAAAGGGACTTGTAAGAGAGCAGTACAGATGTTTTTGCTTTCATTGGATCTCCAACAGTTACTTTTAGGGAAGTGGAAGCTTTAGAAGATGCTGTGCATTCTTCTGATGATAGCACTTGCAATGGGTCTGAATCTTCAGATGCTGAAGGTGAGTCATAAACACTGGGCATGTCTTAGATAGCTGTGCTTAGCAATGCAAGGATAGTTAGTTCTAGGTTTAGCTAACATGGCTTTGCATTTCCTGTGTACACAACACTGCTTTAGAACACCTGTTCCTCTAAACTTAGGTTTGTCTTGGCAGAAGTTACATTCTCCACAATCAATAGCAGTACATCCATCACATATACCACACCTCTTTCTCTTTGCTATTTATATAGTGGTAAGGACCAAATCATATTGAAACAAATGAAGTTATTTTGTTGAAACAAACCTTTTCCACTATTACAAAATTTGATTGATTCTTTGTCCATAATCTGAAGGAATAGAATACATTAAATAGCATATAATTATTCCCACCCCCACTACTTAGGAATAAATTAAACATATATTACATACTATTACCGTGTTTTCTATGTTCTTTTCCTCAGTATCATTATTAGGATCCTAATTACTGCGTTTCTCAGCAGTTTCAATATCCTAGTAATAATAATGATAAACATAAAATAATTGCAATTATTAATAGTAATAATAGTAGTAGTAGTAATAATAATAATAATAATAATAATAATAATAATAATAATAATAATAATAGTAATACTAAAATATTACACATTTGTTGTACCATAGTTTTGACAAAATAATCAAAAGGAACAACTGGGTAGCTAGTTTAGTTCCTCCATAGTCATAAGATTTTGTTGTTGTTTTTTATTGTTTAAATTACATTATTTATTAGAATATGTAAACAGTAAATTAATTTATATTAATCCTAGTATTAAAATCTATTTCAATAAATAGTAAATGTGGCTAAAGTGATTATCAGCTAACCCAAATATTGGCATCAGGTGCTGCTCCAATTCGATAATCTCCAGGACGAGTAACATTTCTCCCAGAAATTTTCTCAACTCTTGAACGAGTGTTTTTCCTAAGCTGAGTGAGGTTTACTTTTCTTTGCAAATCAATGTTTTCCAGAACGACACTTATTCTTACTGCTAAAATGTGATAGCATATACCAGTAGAAGGACAAGTGCATGCCTCTCGAGGGAATATTGTTACTGCATGTGGACTTCCACTAGTTCCAATTACAGTAATACTCCCAATGATTGGTTGTGACTGATCTGTTTCTTCTCAATAATAAGCCTAAAGGAATACCATTGAAAGTTGGCCAGGAGCTGCATCAATTAAATTTACCTTGCACGGGCATAGGAAGTACTTCCTGACATTTCCAAACTTTTTTCCTCTTCTGAAAGTTTGAGAAATATATTTTGCAATACATTCTATGATTATTTATGCAAACATACCAATATTATCTTGACCAGCAATTGGCACGGTCATTTCTTCTGATTTCTTTGAGGAATCTGCATCTCTAACTTTTGAATATTTAATGTTTACAATGTTTAAGGCATTTTAACTTTTTTGCAGACATCAGCATCATCCTTGTTTTGAAGTCTTCTGACTATCTCTTCAGGTGAATAACACTTTATAAGGGACATTTCATCACTAGGTCTTGCAAAATCCTCAAATTGCTTCAATAATTTGTATGTCCCTACACCTGAAAGGGTATCATATAGATTATCTAACTTGTCAACTAATTTTCTTACCAGATAGTCCTCTCTTAATCTCATTAAAATAGTACACTTGTAGATGGTACAATGCCAGTATAATGGAATCAACTGGTACCTCTTTCCATTTTTGCAGCTGCTTCAGAGTACTGTTGATGCTCTCTGACTGATTGTTAGTCACACCAGTAAATGGGTGATAGACATTTAAAGGTTCCAATACCCACCTACCAAGACTGACACTCATCTATAACGCAAGCATCATCACTTTTATTCAATACATAGTTTAACTATCAGTACCTCATTATGTATCTCAGTCATGAAATACTGGTAAAATGGTTTACTCCAGAGGAGTTGAAACTCAGCAAGTTTGTTCTCATAACCACTGGCACTGCGCTGATTTAATAAATCTCGCAAATGACTAATATATACAGGTATTTCCACAGAACTTGCTCCATGTTTTTTAAGCCATGCTTTGACTGCATTAATGGTGTGGTTCCAACAACGTAGCCAAATAACTCTGGGTAAATACTTCTCCACCGCCTGAATATAAAGTGCCAATAATAAACATGTTTAAGTAATAAAATTAATTGCTTACCATCTTAATACCAACTTCCTCATCTGTCACCAAAGGTACTTTTTTTTTCCCTTTCAACAATGTTGGAACGGAGTTTGCTAGATACTGCATGAATCTTTCATGTACATTCTTAAACTTGCGTTCATGAATAAGAAAAAGACAAGGAATTACTGGCGAATTTGAAAACACAGTGTACCGATACAAGAAGGGAGAGAGGTAAAAATCTCCAAGTTGGAAAGTTGTGTCATATGACAGCAACTGTGGACACTTTGAGTCAATCTGAAGGATCAATTCAAATTCATGTATTAACTTAACTTGTCAAGCCCACAAATAATGACTAGATCGGGATAAGTTGTAATAACTTTAACGAAGCCATCAAGATCATATGCTATTTCATGCAAATTGTAAATTGCATCATGTGTTAGCCTGCATTTTTGCCTCTCTTTATACTGAATGTTTTTTATCTGTCTAAGGTTGCGAGGCATATACATTGATTGTAGTGTAGGAGGACATTCAGTTGGTGGATTTGAAATTGCACTTTTATAAAGACTTGAAGGAGAATTTTTTGTGTTAGTTGATAATGTAGTCAACACTGAAGGACAAGTGCGTTTAAATACATGACTATTATCTTCCTTTGCTGTTACCATGAGGGAAGTCAACTGCAATGCTTTCATCACCTACATAGTGAATTACCACTGCCTTGCTAGTGTCACTAAGCAAAAAGAATACCAGCCTCTTAAATCTGTGATCATGCCCACTAGCCAAAACTGATGTGAAGTACAACTTTTTCAAAACTGGATTCCTGCGAGGAATGAATTTAGATCCATACTGGAACCAACGATATCCATCCACTCTACAGTCATCTATTCATTAATAAAATAAATAATTCTTTTTAACATGCAAGTTTATTAAAAGGTATCTTTTTATCAAAGGGGGGGGGGGGTTAAAAAGAACATGTGTAATGTTCCAAATGTTTGTATGGCTAAAATAATGTCATGCAGTAAATTGATTATACTGAATGGTATTGTGCTTTTTAGAACGGATATTAATAAAACAAAAAGATACCAAGGTCAACTACGGTCAATAGTAATGGTGAATGTTGTGCTAAAGATCATACTACTCCCAACACATTGTTAAGACTGTTACCTGTCTTTCCATGTCTATCCCAAATAACCCAACTACATTAATTAGCTATAGGTGTTAGTTGTGTTACAAAAATATAGACAATAAGAGCAAGGCAAGAGTAAGTGTTAGTGAGGTAAGAAATAGAGAGAGAGAATGAAATGACAAAAATAGATTGAATAATAGCTATAGAATGAAGTGGAGTACATGTGGTTATATATGTATAAAGTTGTACAAAAGAAATGCAGCTTTTATGTAAAAGTTGTACAAATGAAATGCACCTGGCATTTGAATACAGGTGAAAGGATATGCACCATAACAGCAGGCAATTGAAATGTTATACCTGATCCAAAATTAATTATGTGGATGCTATGGTATGGGGGTTAGGTTGTCAGTATCAGGTGTTGATGTCCTAATACTGGGTAGGTGCCACCAGAATCTTCTTCAGGATGAGTCAGAGTTGAGGGGATTGTGGTTGAAAGCCAACCTTGTTCCAGTGATGCAACCAGCTTTACAGTTATTAAATATTTATTCAACTAGCTTATGGTTGCAAAACTAAGCCAACTGATCCAGGCAGTGCTGGCTAGCCACTATAATATACTAAACTTGCCAGCAAGCCTGATGTAAAGGTGTGATACATCACTAACATGAAATGTGAGAAGAGACAGGAGGGAAGGAGCAAGTTAATTTGAGGATGTTTGTCTCATGAGAAAGAAAAGAAATGAATACATAATGTTGGTATTCATATTACTAATTTGAGTTAGCTGTGTGTTAGGGGACCTTCAGAGTCTAAACTGCGGAGGCGCCTGAACGTAGGTGGGCAGTGAATAGCGCTGCCACCAGAATCCCAACAAGTCAAAACTTGGCTTAGTGTAATTAAAATTAGAACACGTGTGAGACTAAAAAAATGATTGCGAGTGCATTACTTTTATAGCAGACGCACTCACGTGACAAACACATGACACGAACCACACGAAACAGATGGTAACATATATATCGAGTGTTCTTAATTCTTGAAAATGTGGGGGTGTGGTTCCACGCCCACATCTCCCCCCCGCTTGGAAAGATGGGTGACCACTTCACTGGAACTCGTCTGCTCCAAATCTTTCTCATCTTCGTCTGCCCCAAAGCATCTACTCAGGCAGTCGGCCACCCCGTTCTCCGCACCTTTCCGGTATTCAACCGTAAACTGAAACTCCGCTAGCTTGAGAGACCATCGATAGATCCTCCGGTTGCACTGTCTTCCCGAACAAAAGTTCGTCAATCCTTTATGATCTGTAACCACACGGAAAACACTGCCATACAAATAGTATGCGAAATGCATCACCGACTCATAGAGAGCCAGCCCTTCCAGTTCTATACCGAGACTGTGCACCCCGAAGCTGTCTTGAAAAGAATTCGACCGGCAACAAAACTCCATCCCTCTGTATGGATAACACACTACCAATGCCCGTGGCACAGGCATCACATTCAAGTACGAAAGAGTCACAACTTGTGGGTACATGTAAGGACACACTATTACACAAAACATTACACAGACTGGTGAAGGCACTTACCATGCTGTCGGACCATATCAAGTCGCCAGTCAAAGACTTCGACGTATGGGGGGTGAGGACGGAAGAGAACCGGTGAAAGTCACGTATGAACCTCCGGTAAAACCCCACCATGCCCAGGAAGCTGCGGAGCTGCCTCCTGCTCTTGGGCTTAGGATGCACCCTGATGGCAGCCACCCTATCCTCCGGAACCGACAACACACCACCCCCAATCCAGTGCCCTAAGAACAGCAATTTCCTCCTCCCAAATTCACACTTAGATAGTCGACACGTCAACCCAGCACTCTTCAAAGCCTCGAACAACAACCTCAAGTGTCCCAAATGACTTTCCCAATCCCTCGACACCACTAGAACATCGTCTATGTAGACCCTGCAAAACTCCTGGCACCCACAAAGAACACAATCCATAAGCCGTTTGAATACGGCAGGTGCATTAGACAATCCAAAAGGCATACGAATATACCGAAATTTACCAAACGGACAGCAAAATGCCGTCTTATCTCGATCCTCCGGTCTCACTATGACCTGGTGAAACCCCTTAGACAAATCTAACTTTGACAAAACACTTCCTCTTCCTACTAACTCAACCATATTCCCAAACTCCGGAATCGCATAAGGCTCCTTCACTGTAACCTCATTCAACCGCCTATAATCTACGCACAAACGAACCTTCCCACCTGGCTTTTTCACCGGAACTGGTGGCGACGCCCAACAGCTGTCAGAGCGCTCAACGATGCCACAGTCCAACAGACAATCCAACTCCTCCTTCACCTTGTCTCTCAGGCCCAAGGGCACTGAGTATTGGGTCTGACGAATAGGCACAGCATCGCCAGTGTCTATGCCCATTGTCACAACAGAGGTGTTACCCGGCACATCCGAGAAAACACCCTCAAACTCATGCAACAACACATCCAAATCTTCCTTAACAAAGCCATCGCACACTCCACTAAGCTTACACCCCTCATCACTCTCGTCCTCAACTACCACATCTAACCTCTTTACTGAATAATCCCGAAAACGTTTCAAGCTATTGATATGCACGACCTTTGCGTGCTTCGGGGCCCCCATCTTGCATATTTTACAGTTCACTGGCCCCACAACATCCAATACCTCAAACGGCCCCTCCCAGGAATCTGCTAACTTAGACAACTTTCCCGGGACCCGATACAATACCTTCTCCCCCACAACAAACTTCCTCAACCTACGTTTACTATTCACTTTGCCAAAGAACAAGTCCTTAGCCTTCCTGGACTTTAAAACCATTTCATCACGAACCAACTCCACCTTCTCAGACATACGCATCACCCAGTCACACACATTGACATCCTCCTCCTTCTGCTTTTCCACCAAACAATGGTGTAGAGCAACTAAAGGTGTACGCACACGAAACCCATAGATCAAATCATACGGGCTAAAACCGTGATCTGCGTGTGGCATGCCACGCAAGACCATGAGCGCCCAAGGCAAACATTCAACCCAGTCACTGTCTTTCTCAACACACTTTCCCAACACAGCTTTCAGTGTGCCGTGCATACGCTCGACAACACCGTTGCTCTCCGGATGGTACGGAGACGTGCGTACCTTCTCTATGCCCATCCACTGGCACATAGAAGTCAACACCTTGCCAACGAATTGTGCCCCCTGGTCTGACAGAACTCTCACTGGTATACCCGACCTCGAGAAAATCTGCCAGAGGCCATCTGCTACTGCTTTGGCCGTGACTGACCTCAGAGCAACTGCATCAGGCCATCGGGTAGCCAGACAAACACAGGTGAGTATATACCTACACCCACCCTTACCCTTGGGCAGTGGGCCAACAATGTCCACCGCCACGCTTTCAAATGGTTCACTGATCACTGCCGGCTGCACAAGCGGCGCCTTACCAGGCCCATGCTTAGATTTCACTTGACATATCTTACAACTCTTGCAATACTTCTCCACAAAACCATACATCCCCGGCCACATAAACAATTTCTTAACACACTTGTATACCTTCTCCACACCTAGATGACCCCCATTCTCATGAGCTACCTTAAGAATACGAGTACGAAACTCCTTCGGCACAGCTACTACTTCACATCTTTGTTCCCAGTCCAAAATCTTATCTTGGACGACTAGACCGTTTCTCCATCGAAAACCTCTCTCCTGCTTATCTGCTAGACCTCTCCATGTTTTCAGACTAGGGTCAGACATCACTGCCAACTTAAATTCAGCACAGTCGGAACCCTTCCCCATAGGCCCAACCTCTCTCACAGCATCTAATAATAATTCCCTGTCACACTCACTCTCAGACACTTCACTCAAGTTCACTGCTTCACTATCACTCAGTACTACATCATCTTCCATTTCCATCCCAGAAACCTCAGCTACGCTCTCCCTGAAGCACTCTTGCTGTGGATCTGCCTCAGCCAGGTCTTCCGAAGCTTCAACAACTGATTCTGCCTCATCTCCATTTTCACTGACTGACTCCTCTGGCTCTATCACACTCCACAAATCCTCAGCACTTGCATCCACATCATTAGTATCCAAAACTCTCTCCTCACACTCCTGAGCTCTCGTTAACACCTTCACCTCACTCACACGCTCCTTTCCAACTCTTTTAATAGCACTCTGAAACAACTTGCACTGATCTTCGTCACACATATCAAACGGAATAATACACATACTTCTCTCGCACTCCTTCTCATCAATTAAGGCTAACTTCTCCAACTTCACTCCATCAATTTCAAACACTACCTTTGTACTGGCCCTTACATCAGGCTCTCCCACAGCACCAGAAACCTTTATGTCCCCACACTGCACACAGTCATAACCCACAACACTTCTAGGTACTAATGCCACATCAGCCCCAGAATCCACTAAAATATCACACAACTTCCCATTAACACGACCACTAATAACATTCTTCTTAACATTTCTGTCGGCACTCAACATTGAAATCTTAGTGTCAGACGAACCAGATTTCTTTGGGGCTCCACCCTTTTTGCTAGGACAATCGGGTGATTTATGCCCCGCTACTCCACACGTATGGCAAACAATATTACCACCATTACTACCAGATACAACACGTTTAGGGCACTCAGACAGTCTGTGCCCCTTTTCCCCGCACCCAAAGCACGAAAATACAAAAGTACTACCACTTCCACCATTGGGACTACTGACACTCCTATCAGGCATACGCTTCACAAAGTTACCATTCCCAACACCACCATATCCACTCACACGGGGCCGGAAGAAGTTTCCTGACTGTCTCCCGGATAACCAGGTCTCCCATGAATCCAGATGGTCGGCCATAGTCACCAGCTTCCTCGTTTCCAGGAAGGTCTTCCCCGCCAGAGGTATGACGTGGCGAGTGAAAGCAATTGCCAACACAGCCTCGCAGTCCTTGACAGACTCACAACCCTGGAACAACCCTGAAACCATCCTCCTCACAAACTCGTGGATGTCACCCGCGTTCTTAGTCTTCAATTGTTCCCCCGAGGTGTCAAAGTGCATGTGCCCGTATGACACCACCGTTTCCCCCACAGCCATCAACAACACTTTCCTTGCCTCACCATAGTCATCACCACACCCACAATCAGCCAATCTAGCATACAATTTATCTGACAAGTTAGGAAATAAATAACGAATCCATTCGTCCTCATCAATGTCACACACACCCATAATACGCTCAAATTTAAGCAGAAACCCGCACATACTAGAACCCTCTTTGTACACATGCAACCACTTCTATATTTCTCTTCCTCTATTTGTCTCAATCTGTCAGACTCCCTCGCAAATCTTTCTTCCTCCGAACGCCTAAGTCTCTCATCCTCCCTCTTAATTCTGTCAGCCTCAAACTCACGCTGCGCAACCATCTGTTGCACAGATTGCATCTTCATAGCTTCAATCAAGTCCTTCAGCACACATACATCTACCTTGTCAACACCATTACCGCCATTTAACACCTCTGCACTGGCTCCCTCAGCACCGGAAGTCCCTATCCCCCAAGAGGGGGGCATGGGAGGGCTTGAACTTTGGATCCACATCCGTGACCCTCCTTGGCACCTTCCTCCTGGAATCCCCACTGGTCTTTGTCTCCGGCATAGCAACCTGACTGGACCGAAGCACAGTAGCACACTACAAAAATGAACACAATGAATAAGTACAGTAGCACACTACAAAAATGAACACAATGAATAAGTACAGTAGCACACTACAAAAATGAACACAATGAATAAGTACAGTAGCACACTACAAAAATGAACACAATGAATAAGTACAGTAGCACACTACAAAAATGAACACAATGAATAAGTACAAAATGAATGAACAACGGCGTACAAACTGTAAAATATACCAACAACACCACACAACGAAATGTCCTGGCCACAGGCACACTCGAACACAACTCCGAAGAGCACAGGTAGACACGAAGTCCAATGATGCGTAGACAGAAGTCCACAGGGTTCCACAGAGCAAATCCGCAGACTGCAAATCTCGTTCGCAAATGATAGGAAACTCGTTCCGTCAATTCTCGAGGGGTAGGGAAATGAATTCCACCGTCTGGGTACTAGGGACGTCTCCTTTTCTCCGGCACTTCTGAAGACAGGTCTCCAGATGGTTTCTCCGTTGATCGAATACGGGTAAGTCAACCGCCGCTTGCCACCAGTTGTTAGGGGACTTCAGAGTCTAAACTGCGGAGGCGCCTGAACGTAGGTGGGCAGTGAATAGCGCTGCCACCAGAATCCCAACAAGTCAAAACTTGGCTTAGTGTAATTAAAATTAGAACACAGTGTGAGACTAAAAAAATGATTGCGAGTGCATTACTTTTATAGCAGACGCACTCACGTGACAAACACATGACACGAACCACACGAAACAGATGGATATATATCGAGTGTTCTTAATTCTTGAAAATGTGGGGGTGTGGTTCCACGCCCACACTGTGTGTGGAGAACGTTGAAGGTTGGTCTCCACTACATATGGCTTCATTGAACTGAAAACCTTGTATAGCCAGTTAAGTCTTTAGTCCTGTTTGTGCAATGTGATTACCAGTTGGTGCTGAGGCTATTAGCTACATTACGAGATTTTACTGAACAAAAATTCATTTTGTATACCCAAACCTTTGTCATATTTTTTGCCTTAGATATATTAGTAGTTTGGTATTATTGTTAATTAAGTGTCAAGTATCTATCATTGTGGTGCTGTGCCCTATCAATTATACATAATTAACTCATTAATTTCTTTTTCAAATATTCTTTAACACACAATAATTTTCTAATCTGGAAGTACTTTTCATCTTACCTTTAGAGCAATCTTCCTTCCAAGAAACTAAGTAAACTTCCCCAGCCTTTGGCTTCAGTGGAGGATGTGTCTGTACAACACCTGGATTTTTGAAGTACTTCAAAACTTGCGATATAGAGAGATCGCTGCCAATACCAGATTCCAAAGGTCTGCTTAGCACTACAGTTCGTCCAGCTTAAAGAGTAGAAAGTTCTGTTTTTTGTTAATTGTTCTTTAAATGTATACATGTGCAGTCAGATTGATGTCAGGAAGCTGAAACTTCACACACACACAAATTAATATATATTGAAATTGATTATGCTTTAAAAAATTGTGGTTTGTGGTCACAACTGTGGTAATAGATAGAAGAAGTGACCCTATAAATGGAGGATATTTTTGATGTTTTTAAGCCAGAAAAAGAGTAAATTGAATTCGAGTGTCTAAAGATTTTGCAGACTGAATCTATGGCTCATTAATTTGATTTGTACCAAATTTTTATATTTTAATGTACTATTTTACTTATTTTTAATTTCATTTTTTATAAAAAACTGAACTCCCCAAATGCTTTAAGCTGGTAATTTTGCAATTTTGAAGTAAGTGTCTTGGGAATTTAATATAAAATACCTAAATAGTTGTATTTTAATCCATATGAATTCGAAACCCCTATCTTGAAAATTAAGGGAAATAAAAATGCTTTTGTGAGAGTTTTAGTATTTTCGGTGTAAGTTGTGACGTTTGCGGAAGCGCTTATCTCAATGACGACGTATTTGTGATGTCAGAGTGTTGCGCTTGCGCATTTGTGAACTAAACCAGGGGATGTTGGACACCGCTGGTAAAACGCGGGAGACGGCCCGTAACCGAGCCACGCAAACAATCAATTAACTTTGGCGCCAAAAACCGCGAAGCAGGTGGACACAAACGGTCTCTGAGCTATAACTTGTATGTAGTGTACTAGTCTGGGACAGTCATTTAGAATAACATCATTCTATTATACTTGCAGGGGAAGCCATTGGAGCAGCTTAAAACTCTGTCTCAACCATGACCAACTCCACCCTGACTGGTACCAGCTCCGACAATTCCACCAACCTTGTATTGAGACTCCGCTGCGTATATAGTCAAGCAGATAGTGAAAATATTTGTTACCAGCTGGTCCAAAGCATGAAACTTCGTACATGCTTTGGGTATGAAATATTAAATATATTCAGAAGGGGTGCCACATTCTAGCACCATTCTGACTGTAATTAACACAATAATTAATTAATACAATTAAATATATAGGTGAAAAAATTGTGATTGGTGATTTAGGGGTCACATGACCCACTACAGTGACATAGGGCTGTACAGGACAATCCAGCATCTTTACACTTGCACTTTCTGGAACACAAAGGTAATGCCTTGCAACCACATTTCAGTAGCTCTTGGCTGGCCTTGGTTATCTCTGGAAGAAGAGTCCAAATTGGCTTCCAAACTTCTTCTTTCCAAGTCCACCCATATCCCTCAGCTGTTGGAAGGTTCTGTACTGGAAGAAGGCTCATGGCCCAGATGCTAGCTTGATATAGTGCTCTGTTGGCATGTTGCAAGAGGGCAGCCTATCATGAGGGAGAGAACTTGTTACACTAAAAAATTGCATGGAATGCACTGGCATACCTGAGTTGGGGGAATGCTGTCCATTAGCTTTGCTTTCTTAGAAAAAAGATCCTTCCTCAACTCGTTCACCTTTGAAATTGGTGTAGTCTTGTCATATAAGACACAAGTGAAACGTTCCAATATCTCAAATGTTGGAGAAGCTAGGAGTATTGACTGAAAAGGGTGTTTCAATGCATAATGAAATGCTTGTGTGGCACTAGGGTAAGATTTCCATGCCTCCCATGAAGACTTCTTTCCTTTACCATAGAATTGTGAAGTGGTATCACAACCAGTGAAAGCATGGTAGAAGGGTAAGGCCTGGCACAGAGATGCACCAAGATTTTGGCAAATTTTATTAATGTGCAGATACCGAAAGTGCTTGCCAACACCAAACGCCACCCAAATCTCCACTCCTGGATATGTGGATTGAAGCTGGTGAAATGTAGCTGCAATGATAATAATCACGTCGGTGTCCACTGTCTGCACAGAAACAACTCTGGCACCTTTTTCCAGGGAGTCCTTTATGTGGAGACACATTCGCGTGTCCGCTTCCTCGTGATCACTTGAAGGCATTGGCACACAAGCACCCTTACAGTGAACAGATGAACCTACAAAAACAACAGCAAAATTTAAAATGTATACAATACTAAATAATATTGAATTACCTGAGGTGATATAAACTTGCTTATCTGGAGGATAATCACAGTCAAGCACTTTTTGAGTTAGAAACTCAAAGAGCTCTTTCTTGTTGTTTGAGTTGCGAAGGAAATCTTGAAACTTTGAAGGAAATTTTGCATTTCCGCTCACTTTCCTCCTAACCCCATGACCTCGCTTTTCTCTGGTGAATACCTTGAGACTATCAAGTTTATAACAGTCCCAAACAATGTCAATCCTGGCACAGTTTTGTAATACTCTCTTGGTCCATGGCAAGAATATATCAGTGGCATATTGATTGAATGTTTTGACCTCAGTATGGAGAGTATGTACAATGACTGGACCATCAAAGATTTTAGCATGAAACAAGTGTGGAGGGGAGTCAATGCTTGCATCTTGAGCAATAAAGCCGAGTATGTCACTTTTCTTTGCCGGTAGTCGCAACTTTCCATGCTCAGAAAGGGAAGGAGGCCATGGCTGGTTTTCGTGAGCAAAAAATTCTTCAAGGTTTCCATCACGAAATTTGCTGGCAATGTACAGTTGGCTAAATAGGTTGCAATCACTCTTCAGACTTGCAAATGCCTCCTTCTTTTTTGTGTTTTTTTAGGGAAAGGCCTTTTGAAAAGAGCCACGGAATTTTTGGCTATTGGCTGCTCAATTGGTACACTCCGATTCTTCAACACATCCTCCACATACTGATTGTATTTCTCAATACCTAGCTTCTCGATGCTATTGACCGTAGCTAGCACAGCATCACTGGCACAATTTCGAGTGTCTAGACTTAAGAGCTCAGGACAGTCATCCATGAAGGGATTTCCCATGTTTGATATAACTTCTGAGAGACTGCTGACTTGCCTTTTGAAGGCTTCTTGGAGAGAGGGCGTGTGCTCATGATGTTCAATACCATGACCATCCAAATCCATAAATTGGCACTCAAATTCATTCAACAGTCGTGCCTGCTCAGGACCCGCAACCATCCACCTTCTAAATGCTGACGGGTTCTCGGTTAACCCCACTGCACCACCAGAACCCTTCACCATCTGGTTGTTCTGCTCATAAGCCTGGTCTATTGGAAGACATGAGAATTTATTTTGAGTCTTTTGTACCACCCAGAATTTATGAAATGACTCGCTTATGCTGTCTGGAAGCGATTTCATATCTCGGATATGAACAGGAATCCATCTAGCATAGTTTATATGGTCCAGGGCAAAAAACCATGGTACTAATGCCTCCAAAGTTTCCACAAACAGTTTGAAATTTCTGGTACGATGAGCTCTAATGAAAATACAAACAAGAATTTCAAATTGACGAATAATTTCCCAAAATTTGAAAGTGGGATACTTGGTTGACATACTCTCCCTCCATTTGTCAAAAGATATGGTTTCCTGAGCTGCCATGACTTGCCATGCTTGATGTTGGAGTTTAGACAATGCTAACAAAGTGACTTGGTGGCTATGTCTAGTTCTAGTCAGGTGAGATGCCTTCAGAAATGAATCAGCCGTACCTGAAGTGGCTATTCCAGCTTCACATAAAGCTGTTGTCCAACCTGAGCTATCCAAAAGATCCCCAAGAGTTTTCCAGAGAGCCATTTCTATGTGCATGCCCCCAAACATGACTACATGCTTTTTCTCTCCATGGGACTCTGGCCAACACCACTGTACTGCCTTAGCTAGCGCAAAGAGTGGCTGGTCAAATGTAGGGACTGGAATCTGGCCCGGGTTAAGGTAGTCAGTTATTTGCTGCTGAATATTCATTCCGTGTTTGATCATGGATAGTGTGGCTGCCTTCTCATAAAATAAAGGCAGTAAAGAATTTACCACTGGAGGGTCATGAGGGACAGATGCTAAAGACGCATGGAAAGCTGCCCATGAAACACACTGCTGGTTTGTTAGTTTCTCCACCTGCGACAGTAATTGTAGACTGTGTTTCACCCATTTTTCTTCATCAGCTTTACCAGCATCTAAAACACTTTGACTACCAGGCAGAGCAACATACTCAGACACTGTAAGGTTGCTGCTATGACAACAAACAGCAGGTACATTGGAATAGTTATCAGGGAGGGAGCATTTGCAGGATTGTCTTGGCTCAATAGCCAGTGGATCTCTGAGAACACCAGGGTTTGATGCAGTTGGGAACTGGAAAATGCTTATAGCAGTGCCATGAAATGAACCTTGAGCAGTCATTGCTGATGGATTATAATCAATGTTGTCCAATGCTCCAACTGTAAATAGACCTCTTCTGAGACCTGGTGGACACACAAGGCCCTGCTGCTCAAACTGTTCACATACAGCTCCAACTAGTAGTGATTTTAATTCCATCACACGATCATAACTAACTGCAAGACCGAGTTTGTAGAAACAGTTCACCAGATCTCTACTTCTAGTTAGAGTGTGAACCTTCAAGCCTACATAGAGAGGAAGTGGTGGTTCCCGCTCCCTGCTCTGCCAGCTGGTATTCACTGAGGAAGAACACTTACGCTTGGTTTTGAAGTAAATCAACTGAGCCATTGTCAGCGACACCTGTTTGTCAATCTCATCATGCTGCTTTTCCACACTGGGACCATTAAGTAGCATTGACACAAATAATTTGAGAATTGTAGGTACAGAAAATTCTTGACAATTAGGAGGGAACTGGCCTGTGAAAGGCGGTGGCTTCCAAGAAAGAATTTCTTTTCTCAAATGCTTCACTAATTTTATCATCATTAGAGCCTCTGATTCATAGTCTAAGTTGTTTACAGCATCCTTTAGAACTTTTTTCATTCCTTCATTGAAAACAATCAATATACTCCTCCCATCAGATTGTTCCTGACATTTACCAGAGAAATTGTCTAGCAACCTCAGTTTCAACCTAGTTTTGTTGACAGTAACGTCAACCCCAAGATCGTGCAACCGCTCTTGATAAAGAAAATGAAGCTCAGATAGTCTGAAAATAAAATTACCAGTTTCCACATTAGTTTCCATGTGGGACAGCAATTCAGCAAATGCTTGAGCTTCAATAATTTTAATGTCATTACTGTGGTTAGAATTATCAGCCTCAGCTCGCTGCACACTTCTATGTTTACTTTTGTAAGCTGACAGGCAATTGAAATGATATTTCGCTTCTATAGCTACTAAGTCACCCCCAGAAATTCTAGCAAGTAGCCTTGTATCTTGCAAATCAGTGGCCATTTGACGCAAATCATGATCAAGTGTCAATGTTGTGCAGTTATGAAGCTTACCACTGGCTACAGAGCAAAATATACAACTTGCTTGGTCTTGAATACCCACAGCTGTCCTCTTTGACTTTCTTGTCCCTTCATCACTAGCTCCCAGACTTCTTTTCTTGCCCAACTGCTGCTTAAACACGAGCTAGCTTAGACAGTGCAAACTTTAAATGACAAGACTTATGCCATTTGGCTCTGTGTTTCATGAATACTTCAGCATTGCCTTCACCCTTGAAGTCCACAGATACTGGTAATGACTGGACTGCTTCAAACTCTTCCACTGAATGCAGAAAGTTTCTATATACCTCAAGGCCATTTTTCTGGTTGCTTTCAGCAGGACACTTCAGATTCCCCCCACCTCCACAGATGACACAGAGCTGCCAGTCCATCAGATGACACAGAGCTCCCAATCCACAAGGAAAAGGACATTCACACAAAAAGCCACATGGCCTATTAATTAATGCGTTTTTAATTTTCGCAATAGAAAATCCTTTTGTCGCGAAAATATAAAATTGCGCGCATAGCGCAACTTTGACTCCAACTTACAAAAAGCTTAGTGCTGAACTCATTTCAGGACTCTGCCAGTGGCACCCCTTCTAAAATAAGTTCATATGGCTTAAATAATCCCTGTACCAAAAATGAGGCTTTGGACCAGTGTGTCACAAAAAAGAGTAATAAGTGAAGAAATCTACTTGACTAATAGACTCCATCATCATCACTTCAGTTCTTTCCATCGGGATTGCTACCGCTATACTCTTCAGCCCTATCGCCTACAAGTCTAAATCTTGTGCTGAACTACCCCTCCCACTAATGAGCAACCAACTCCAAGCAACATTGGGAATACGCCATCACTTTTGCTCAGGGACTAACTATTTCCAAAGTTACAACGGCCATCTCACGGCTCATTTGTATTTCTTATTATTGTTTACAAATGGGCTCTTTTTAGAGCTGTCACAAGTTAATTGATTATCTTACCAAATAAATTGCGCGTTCGCGGAGCTCAACGTTATGGGGGGCGGGGTGAAATTGCGAATCAGTAGTCAACTTGAAAATAAAAATTGATATTTCGTGGAACTGGATCACTGAATTGAATCCAAATTTTGCGCACAAGCAAAATACCCCCCTTAGAATAAAGTTACAGAGAGTTTTTTTAGAAAAACGCACGAGTAAAACGGCATAAAATTAAAAAAAAAAAAAAAATAGATATTAGAAATATGGCTCTGTAATGTTGCGAAGAAGCCCTCAGGCTACCTCTGGAAAAAAATGAGCGCAGTAGCTCTTTCGGTCGCTTCGAAATAACTCTGAATAGTAGCCAGTGTGCAGAGCTGTATCTCCGTCCCAGGCGGGTCTTCATTCTTCAAATTTGGCTTGCTGGAGTCCTCTATTGGTGCTCATTCCACCTGTAACAACAAAGTAAGCCCACAGTACACAGAAAAAGAAATATAAAGACATAGCAAAAACAGTCAATTTGCGGTTACGCGCCTCGGTTTCGGGTGGCAGGGCACCCTTAAATAAGGGAAGTTCCCGAATAGGAGCTGCCTTATGAGGGCGCGGCTCAAGTTTAACTACGAGTTGTGACGTAGGATGGACGAATTTGTGACGTCAAAAAAATGGCGCTTAATGTATGGAATGTCTATGGAGATAGCGTAGTTCTTATACTTATGCTGTTTTATATGACTTAGTTTCGAGTGGATTGGGATCTAACAACACAAAAAAGGTATGGCTAAGCTTATTGTGATTGCAACTAGTCTAAGTTTTGAGATCTGTACTTTCTACTCTTTAAGCTGGACGAACTGTACATTTTCATAAACTCAAGCTGATGCTTTTGACAATGCGCGTGAGCGAGTGAATGTGCACGATATATAATAAGAGGACGACGCTAGGTGTATGTACGCATGTGTGATGTGCGAGCGTTTACGTGTGGTAGGTGTGGTCTGGTCTGGTCTGGCGTGGTCTGGTCTGGTCTGTATTTTATACCCCCCCCAAAATTTGTTAACCGCTCGGTAAACTACGCGCGAACTATAGTAGTTAACGAGCTAGTTTGCAATTTGTAAACTTCGCTTTTTGGCGCCGTGAAGGGACTAGAAGAGACTAAAGAGACTAGAAGAGACTAAAGAGACTGACAAATAAAGAGACTAGAGAGACTAAAGAGACTAGAAGAGACTAAGAGACTGACTAAAGAGGCTAGAGAGGCTAAAGAGACTAGAAGAGACTAAAGAGACTGACTAATAAAGAGACTAGAGAGACTAAAGAGACTAGAAGAGACTAAAGAGACTAGAAGAGACTAAAGAGACTGACTAAAGGGACTAGAAGAGACTAAAGAGACTAGAAGAGACTAAAGAGACTGACTAAAGAGACTAAAGAGACTAAAGAGACTAGAAGAGAATAAAGAAACTAGAAGAGCTAAAGAGACTAGAAGAGACTAAAGAGACTGACTAAAGAGACTAGAAGAGACTAAAGAGACTAGAAGAAACTAAAGAGACTGACTAAAGAGACTAGGGAGACTAAAGAGACTAGAAGAGACTAAAGAGACTGACTAAAAAGACTAGAGATACTAAAGAGACTAGAAGAGACTAAAGAGACTGACTAAAGAGACTAGAAGAGACTAAAGAGACTGACTAAAACGACTAGAGAGAAGAGGCTAGAAGAGAATAAAGAGACTAAAGAGACTTAGGGAATAAAGAAACTAGAAGAGCTAAAGAGAATAGAAAAGAATAAATAGACTAGAAGAGACTGAAAATACTAGATGGGACTATAGAGACTAGAAGAGACTAAAGAGACTAGGAGAGATTTATATGAGACAAAAGAGACTGAAAAGACTAAAGAGACTAGAATAGACTAAAGTGTTAGACTAAAAAGACTACAAAGACTAAAAGAGACAAAAGAGACTAGTTATTCAATTTAAGCTAGGGAACTACTCCTAAAATGATGTCATGAGAGTACAAATAACATGAAAAAACACAATGTAAGTCTACTCACAATGTAAGTTTACTCTTTGGTTGGCTAAAATGATGATCTCATCAGCAGCTCCATAAGAATCAGTGCTTAGAAATTACAGTATTTCAAGATGTAATTTGTGGAGTGGCTTTATCATTTAATGTGGAGTCAGTTGAATTTGTTTAAATTATAAATAATCGGAATGGACACTATGGCTAACTGTATCCACTATTGAATGTCCGCCTTCAACAGCTAGTGCTACATACAATAGCATGTATCATTATGTAGGAAAGCATGTATAAAGCCAACGTAGATTCCTTGCAAAACAGTAAATTGCTTAAAATTTATTTAAACTTTATGGACACACAATCAGAGGCGGATCCAGGATTTGAAAAGGGGGGGCTCTTTTTGAAGACCAAGTGGATATATACTTCCAAATGTGCAAAAAAAATTATACCCACTTTTATGGGCCCCAATTTATCAGTTTATTCGATGCCTAAAGTGATACATGATTGACAATATATAGCAGTTAGACTTGGAGAAATTAACTGAATTAGAATTGAATTTATGATATGAATTATGATACAAGTATTTAGAGTGATATTCTTCTATTGCATTTAAGCTTAAAGGTGTCTATAACATCATCAAGATTAATTGGTAAATTGTAATGAATGTGCATAAGTGCTAATGATGAAAGCCTCTCTTGCCCCATTGTATTACGTAAAAAGGTCTTTAAGTTTTTAAGTACACTATTGGCCCTCTCATTTTCACATGAAGTAACCGGAATCGTACAAGCAATACGTAAAAATACATGAATGTTAGGGAAAAAATCTTTATCACATGCTTTTAAAGCAGTGTAGAGTGTAGCAGGTTGCTCAGCAGCATCCACCTGGCACCATTTCTGCCTCCACCTCCACACTTCAGTTGGAACCAAAAAAGAACTAGGCAGGTCATCCTTAAAGAACGATGTTGCATCCTCATATGAAAGTTCAGTAAATGTAGTAATTACAGAAGGCACTAAATTAATTAACTTTGCTACTATCATCTGAGTGCTACCAAATCTATCATTCATTTGCTGGATCAAATTATCTAACAAAGGAAGGATAATGGATCTACGATAGTATTCCTCAGTTGAGCTATGTTCAATATTTTCGCGATGTTGTTGCCGAGAAGCTGTTCGAGGTACTTGAGGAACCACATCTAACCTTGCTAGCCAAAGTTATCTATAGCTATTAAATAGACTCACTTGTTAGGAGGCTTGAAGAAAGCATCAAGTCTTTTCTGCCTTGACATACCAAGGCAGAGACACTCACAAAAAATCCACTAACAATCAACAAAAATAAAAATGCTTACTCATGCACATCGAATAGTGAATGTGTGCGTTAATTAGAAATAGTACCGCTAAATGTTGTGTACGCGTCCAGTCTTTCGTTCGTTCTAGTTTTGCTTGATTGATGGGAGGTAGTAACTTTGGAAGTGGAAAAACTGTAAGTATTATATTGTAGGTAGAAAAGGGGGGCTCGAACGACACTCCTCGAGCCCCCTCTAGATCCGCCCCTGACAATTTCAGGCTGGAGAATATGGTTGTGGGTTCTATGCCATAGCTAATGTGACTGCACTTATGCATATTGAAGATCCTTGAAAGATATTTTATAATTAAAAGAAGATGAGATTGCACCAATTTCAATGTCTAGAAAGGATACATTACACCTTTTCCTATGAAGAGAAAGAGAAGAGCTCTAAAGAAAAAATCAGAAACATAAAATTTTGATGTTCAGAGCATTTGCAGACTACCAGAAGAATGGGGAGACCATACCTCAATTGATACCACATTAATTCATGCCTGAAAGTTTCAAAGGCTTGCTTGCAGTGCATTGAATAAAGAGGATCATTGTTATGTGGTTTATATTTTTGTTGTTGTTTTTGCTTTTGCAAACTGAATTTTAAATTAAAGTTCAATATTTGTGTTATTGACAAATTTGATGTATCTAAAATATGAAATAACTAATATTTAAACAATACAACTTCATAATCCAGAAAACTATATTTGTTGCTGAGTAAATGTCTTAAATTTTTTTTTCATTGGGTTTGTGCTTGCATAATTTTGGTTCTTGCCTTGCATAATTTTGCTTCTTGCCTGAGGTGCTGGTGACATAAAATTAATGGATTGATTGACTGAGGTAGCTACTTGAAATAGCTTGAAGAAAGATATCCACTTCTTAGGATATCATGAGCAAGTAGCTAAAGATGGCCTCCATGTTGAAGTGGAAATGTATTCTCTTGTCCATCACACGTGTCAATGAATACTTCCATAACTATGTATACAGAAAGCAATTTATTAATGGAAACAAACTCAAATGACAATTCAGCAAAAAAAGCAGAAGAGTTCCAACCATTATAGCAATTTTTTTAGCTAGAATAGAATTGATGTAAACAGTTCAAAATAGTTATACTTATTGGGCAGTGTTTTCATTTTTAAGTTTTATTTTAATGACATTAGCTATAGTTAGATCAAATAAAACTGAAAAGTCTTACTAGTGGCTTAGTGAGGCAATATTCTATATTTCCTCAAGTACAAAGTTTTCCGCTCTATCAACTTAATGAACAAGGTTCCAAAGCAATCAAAGCACAGTCACATTCAAATACTATGATACTTAGAAGACCATCATCATGAATTCCTTCAAATTGCTGACTGAGTTTCAGGTCAGCTGCAACTTGCTAGTTTAAACATTAGGAGGACTTTTTTTTTCTCCAAGTATTCTAGCTAGGTTCTTTTACTGTGTATAGCTGACTCTTCCAAACCAATTACTCATACTAACAGCAAAGACAACGGACTACTGCAACAAATTAAGCTCAGTTAGGTGGGGGACTGTTCACAGCAAGAGGGGACCGTGTGTGGCAATGATACATGTCACTTACGGTCCTAGGGGGACCGTCTACAGCATTATATTTTGCCGTGAACGGTCCGGGGGGACCGTCCGTGGCAAATAATTCTGCCGTATTTGGTCCGGGGGGACCTCGCGGAGGGGGGACCAATTATCGTGTGACAGTCAGAACTCAGCTAGTAGTCAGAACTCAGCTAGTAGTCAGAACTCAGCTAGTAGTCAGAACTCAGCTTGTAGCCAGGACTCAGTTAGTAGTCAGGACTCAGCAGTAGTCAGAACTCAGCTAATAGTCAGAACTCAGCTAGTAGTCAGAACTCGCTAAAGAAAATGAAATACCATTTATTAAATTTCATATAAATTGGACCAAACTCTTTTCAACAGCTTTAGTTATGATAATAAGCTGTTATTGTTTTAATTTTTAAGTCCATAACTTGAGTTTTTTTCAAGTTAGCTTATAAGGGAAGAGTTTAATAGAATTAAATAATTAGTATTCTATATACTATAGAAATAAGTATTATGTTAGTTGATACATAACATGTATAATTTTTCAAATTCTTTAAATGTCTCGTTCGTTCACTTACAACTTACTATCTATATAACTTAGCAATGATTTACTCATACTATAAATATAACCAGCTCAAGTAAGCTTTAGATCAAAGGATCTCAGATAGTTGACACATGCATTGAGACACTTTAGAAGAACTTGATTATAACAATCAGGTCAAGACTCTCCTAACTGAAATTATCAATTTCTTATGAAGTGTCTCAATTTGTCTATTTTTTGCAAATTATATTTCAATATGTTATTAATCTATAAATAAGCAACTCTACTTTGTCTAACTAATCCTTAGGAGGTTGAATCATTTGAATTCAATAGTCTGGTGAGACTACTGCTCAAATATTTGCTTATTATGTATATAATCTAAAGTCTATAATATTTTTTTAATTTATATTAAGAAGAAACATGAACATTAGAGATAGTATCAAAAGAGAAGTATATTGGTAGCCTTTTCAAACACGTCCTGGTAGCATGCACAGCTGCCTCAGTACCTCCAGCACACCACAGCCTAACTGTCTTGGACTGAAAAACTCAACCATTGTCTCCCATCATCAGCTGTCCAGCAATCTTGGCTACTAGTCTGTGAAGAATGCAACCTACAGCAATTGGTCTCATACCTACCAGTCTTCTTATACAAAGCTACCAGAGATGCCACCAAAAGGAAAGGGGTACCTCAATTGGCACTTTACATTCCAGCACGAGTGAAACCAAGTGAAGTAGTGACTGCAAGAAAGGCGGATTTTTCTTCACCTGCCGACTGCAACATGCTGAGGGTTAGTTAGTCTGGCGCGCGCACAAATATGGTGGGTTATGTCAATAGTGTTGTGCTTTGGCGAGTGAAAGAAATGCAGCGTAGGTCTGATATAGCTAATATATTTCACATTATTTTGATATTAGTATAATAAGTTGTTTATTATAGTCTTCATATTTTATTCATCTAGTCCTCGGCCAACTCACAAGTGCACTAGCAAGAGACCTGTCATTCTTACTTGTGCTGATGAATTTGGTAAGTGTATTGTATTGTAGCTTTTAAAAAAAGATTTGTTCCTTTTACAAACGTATGGTACTCTTGGCGCAAGTGATCATTTATTTTAGTTTAGACGTGCTTTTCTTCATGTATCAATGCCTTCATTATTTATTACCATTTTATTTGTAGCTACTCAACATAAAATATAATTTACAGAAAACTATAAACCATGAAATCAATTCATCATCAGCATTCATGTGTCTAGTTCGTAAGTTTGTCTCAAAATCAGATCTCAAAGACTAGCATCTTATTTTTCACCCTTATTTTAATGTAAATTAGAGTATAAGGTTAGTTCTTTTTTGTTTGTAGCTTCCTCAACTCCACCAGGAACAAAAGGGAGGAGGAATCGCTCTAGCTATATTAGCTAACAGTTAACTGCTGACAAGATTCAACCAGATACACTTTATTACTTGGTCAAACATTCAACAACATGAACAAGATTACAAGAACGACAAACTCTAATAAACGCACACCAGTGTGCGTTAAATGGAACAAAAGAGTAATTCATAGATAGCATGAAATGATGATAATAACAATTACGTATGTTGGTGTTCATACCCTGAACAACAACCACATCTCTTATTCTACGTTGTGGTTTTATATTTAATAGTAGTAGTATCTTTGCAATTAATTTAATGCAGCTTGATTTTTTGTGTCTTATTTGCTATGTTGTTTATATAGGAAGATGGAGGAATAGTTGTGTTGCTTTAGATGGCTTGTTTGGCTTGAAAAAACAGTAGGTCGTAGTCATCGGGAATCACTTCATGGTAGCTTGTGGTTTTGTGATTAGTCAGAAGTGGATCAATTTATAGGCCAAAAGCAACAAGACAAAGCTATAAAAAATGTAGTGGTGTGTAAATTATATATTTAGCTACTAGCTTACTTTTACTTTGTGTTTAATTTAGGAGTGTAGCAATTTTTTGGCTGGCCATGCACTTCGAAAATAGCCGATACAAGGCTCTTGATGAGACTGCTCTGTTTGGTTGTGCTTGTCGACATGAATTTCCACATAAGTTTATCAATTTAAAGCATGGAGAAAGGAAAGTAAAAAATTGTGGTTGCGCATTTTATGTAATTTTATTACTGTTTAGACTAGGATATGCAGTTTGGATGTTGGACAAAATTCTTCAGGCTAATCGAACTAGTAACTATAAAATCTATGTCATGTATGACATAGCATGTAGTCTTTATCGTCATTTGAATGTAAGTGTAAAGTCCCTTGTTTATAGCACTTCAGAATATGATTCTTAACTCAAGGCATCAAGATCAGATGTCTTAGAAAACGTGACCTTGTGCTTACCTACATTTCATGCATTTGGTCATGAAGTATCATGTCAGGTAAAAGATTCTCATAATAAATATATACAGTGGGACTTCCGAAAAAATGCAGCTTCTCTATACATAGAGAAAGGTCCCGTTTCCATTTTGTCCATCATCGGAGTTCCAACTGTAGTAATAAATATCTGGGTGGGTAGGTGATTGGGTGGGTAGGTTATTGTGTGTGCCTGACAAGATTTGACAAGATTTGTATTATACAAATGTCTAGGAAAATCAATTCTTATTTAGTATGCTTGGATTAATAATGTAACCTGAACATTCTTATTCTATCCCAACTTGATAGGTTTTTGTGTGTGATCACATCGTAGTTGACTCATAATGATTGTTTTGTCAGCATTCCAACTGCCTGCAAGCTCTTGTTGTTTAGGCAGTTTTCTACCTAAGTTTTTTCAAAGGTGTATAGGAATCAAGAGCTACAAAATATTGTTGAGAAGTAAGTTCTGGTATACAATTTAGGTCTAAATTGTGCTGGAGGAAAGATCATAATTGGGGCAGCAAGTGAAATGTGCTGGGTATTTAGCTAGTGTGTCATGCACTTTTTTGTTCATTATTTTCTCATGCTGAGGCAGTGTATTGTTATTATAAAGATTGATTTTTAGGTTGCATTTGGTCCTCGGCGGTGTTCTGGTGTTGGCCTAAGTGATGGTGACACAATGGAGCGTTTATGGTCATACCTCAGACAATTTGGTAAAATGACAAAGGAAATGCGACCTTCGCATCGCACTGATGTACTGGCCCATGCTTTGATTTACTATGGTATTAAGGCCAAATCAAAGCTCGGTAGGTTTATGAAATATTTTTTCTTGATCAGTAGCTATTAGTTTACTATGAGCCCATGTCATATGACATCTTTATTTACACTTTTTTGTGATGATAAACATTTATAGCAAATCTTTTATTTCTCCGGTGGGAACGTGCTATCAAAGTTTTATAAATGGCTGAGGAGAATTTGAGTCAACTTTTTCCCATTGCCACCAGTGATAATTATGCCACCATTGAGAAATTGATTTCGGAAGACTTACAATCGTACAAATTTTTTCAACCAACTAGTAAGTGCCAATGTTTAATTTATGTCTGATATTTAGAGCAATAACGATGTAGAATCTAGCCAGTGGGAAATTGTATATTATCAAGTTCGTCAGTCTTTCTACAAATTGAGGTTGTAATATTTTTTTATTTGACCAACTTAGCTAACTAGTTTTATGTTATATTGGATGCAAGTTTTGTCTTCAAATGATATGGAACTAGCAAGGTTTGTCTAACTTATTGCTAGCTACACCCACTAAGCTATTGTGATGCAGTATATTTTATTCTCACAGCATTGAGAAACAACTTCAGCAAATGGAGAAGAAGCATTCTATCCTACTGCGATGGACTTCGACTGACAAAGAGTATAAGGAAACAGAGCAAACATTTCTGACTATCAAGAAGGAGAACTTATTGTTGACTATTTGGAAAGCTGCTAAAAGAAGATCATTCTTGTTGAAATTAAAGGCTAAGTATGCAGGTATATATCTCTGCCTCTTACATTGAAAACTACAGTTACATAGCTAATTATTACTGGTGCTGGAATAGAAGTTCTTTACAATTGACTAATAGCTAACATCTTTATTTGCGACATTTCGACCTAATACTTGACAATAAAGAAAGAAGTGACGTTGCAGACAATCACATGATACAATAAGCGCATGACACATAAAGTGAGATGACTTAAGCAGGCACATAAAGAGTGCATAATGAAACTGAAAAGTGGCAATAGCTAACGTATGAGTGGGAGAGTAAATTGGGGGAAACCATGCACATATAACCCTTTTCCAGATTATTCTACGAGTGTGGGTTAGTATTATAGAACTTTTCGTTGGTAGCCAAATACTTAGTTGACTTATAGTTCAATGAGTATTAAAGCTACTGTGATTTTGTGCTTGGTTCTTGTGTGTGTGCTTTGGTGGACAATCTGTTGTTTTTGCAGATGGCCAGAAGATAGTAAAGAGGCTAGCCAAACAGATCTCAAAGGAGTCTAAGACAGTCAAGAACTTGTAACTTGAATACAATTCGTGCTGTCTAGATGATCACAGACTACCATCGTCATCAGCATTCAACCTTGAGGTACTGTCGACATTACTGACAATTGCACATTCTTCTCCAGAGAGAAAAAGAAGACAAGAAATAATGGAAGATTTCATGATGCTAAGTAGAGAAGAAATCGAACTCTTAGAAAATGAAGTGAAGTCTGCATTGAAATATTACTCAGACAAGAAGGAGGCTATTGAGGCTCAAATTTTGCATCATTCCCATTTATCATCAGCGTATAATGTTGGAGCGAAGTGTTTGTTGATGAGACTATTGGAAGATGTTTTGAAGTTACAAAATGCCATGGATTCAACTTTTCGAGCCATGAAGGAACGTTCGTGTGTGCAAGATAATAAATAGTCTTTAGTAGTGACTCAGATTTTGACTCTGATACTGATGATTAGCTATATTAGTTTATCAGTTATGTTTTGTTGGCTTTTGACTAATTTGTTTTGTGAAGTTTTACTAATCTGGACAGAAATATTGGAGTAATAAAAAGAATGGTGCTGGAGTGCTGACTGCCACTAATAAGGATCGAATAGCTGTGTAGTTTGTGGCCTTTTAAGTAGCTGCATGCATGTTTAAGTAGCTGCATGCATGTTTAAAAATTGTCCATGAAGAGCTACCTAAACAAAGCAATTTGATTATGTTACATGAGTGGCATTTAGTAGTATTGGTATTGCTTTGGTTTGCTCATACCATAATAATAGATAAGTGTGCGCAGTGACTGCATTAGCTAACTAGCTATTGTAGCTAATCGTAGCTGCTTTTATATTGTATGAATCGCTTCAATTTGGCCAAAACAAAGAAGACATAATTCTGATGGCTTTTGTGTAGCCATTGCTATGAATTTATCATTCCATTAAACCAATGCTAATATGCAAATAAATTGTGGAATTGTGTATAAATAATGGTTTAGTGTTACTGCTAATATCAATAAAGGAAGTGCTAGTTACACTGTATGTTTATTGTGACACAGGTTATTGCAACCACAATTCATGCAGCATAATATCAATTCATATAGATCACAGTGTGTTTAGAACTTCAATTGTACCCTGTCAAATTGTTTCCGCTTTGAACATAAAGTGTTGTGCAGTTTAGTTTGTAGCTAGCTATCTAACCTCGTAGGTAGCAAAGGACATTTTTTTTAAAGCAAAGATCATACACTGTCTTATGCATATAATTAACTGAATCATAATTAAAATGCATTTTAAATGAATCATGAATATAATCCATTTAAAACGCGACTGTTGAAAAAATAAACTGGAAATACTGATCATGTTTATTGATTAAACAATGGCTCAAATGTTTCACAATACCATGTCTTCTTGCCACTATATTTGGTGACATGTCAATGGCAACACATTTATGGTGGAACCACATTCCACATAATTTGCATTCAATCATATTGTCAATAGCCTTATCGTATGGCATTCTGCAAATGCAGTGTATCTTCTCTACGTGGGGTGAAAAACTCTGCTTCCAAATGGAATCCTTCTTGCCTTCAATACAGGAAACCTTTCAAATTTCTTCATTTCAAGACAGCTAATGAGATGGCTTCGCATATTCTGTATATCTCACACTGATTTTGCAGGATTAAACCCAAGAGCAATATCTATGATGAAGGCTATGCTTAGTATGCCACAATCATGAGTGTTCGGTTGTCTCATCACGTTAATCACATCAAACCTGAGAGATTTTGAAACTGGGCGTACCATTGAACAAATCTGCTTAATGGTATCTAGATTTATTTTCTTTGAGAGCAAGCTGTCATATATAAATACTCTGTCTGACACTGCAGTAAACGTATTTGTGTCGATATTGGTTATAGCAATCTAATGATCGCCATTGACCTGCAGTATTTGAAGATACTTTGATTGCAGCGGAAGTGCTTTGAAAGAAAAGTTGATTTCAATCAAAGGACTTTGAAAGCCATGAACATTTGCACACATTGAAGAATTCTTCAACAACTTCTGTGCAGCCCATATTATGTTGTCATTGAGCCAGTCTCTCCCTTTCAAGATGTCTAAATCTGACTTAGATAACCCTAGACTTGGAATCCAGGATACTCATGATGAAGGACTGACAAAGAGACTGATACTAATGGTGTAGCAATAGAAAGTGTGGAAGTAGCATGGTCCAGTTGAAGACCGGGGAGAAGTGTTAACTGTAGGTAATGGTGTAGACTGCGACTTTGTGGATGCTACAGGTGGTACAGTTACAAAATGTGATTTGATAGATGATAGAGAAGATGATAGAGGTGCAAGATGTGACATGGTAGAAAGTACAGGTTTTATATGCGATGTGGTAGAAGATACAGGTGTTATATGTGAAGTGGTAGGAGGTACAGGTTTTATATGCGATGTGGTAGAAGATACAGGTGTTATATGTGAAGTGGTAGAAGATACAGGTGTAATATGCGAAATGGTAGAAGGTACAGGCGTTATATGTGAAGTGGTAGAAGATACAGGTGTTATATGCGAAGTGGTAGAAGATACAGGTGTCATATGTGAAGCGGTAGAAGACACAGGTGTTATATGCGAAGTGGTAGAAGATACAGGTGTTATATGTGAAGTGGTAGAAGATACTGGTGTTATATGCGAAGTGGTAGAAGATACAGGTGTTATATGTGAAGTTGTAGAAGATACAGATGTTATATGTGAAGTGGTAGAAGGTACAGGCATTATATGTGAAGTGGTAGAAGATACAGGTGTTATATATGCGAAGTGGTAGAAGGTACAGGTGTTTTATGTGAAGCTGTAGAAGATACTGGTGTTGTATGTGATGTGGTAGAAGGTACAGGTGAAATATGAGAGGTTGTAGAATATAAGCAGAGGCTTAGCTAGCTCACCTAAAGTGGGGGGGGCTGATATCGTGCCAACGCAATCACTACATTAAGGTTAATATAATGTAATGCACAATTATTTCACTATTGTAGTAAGTTAAACAAAAATAAAAAATTGCCAAAGTATCTTTTTCTTTCAAGTTTTTCAACAAATTCTTCAGCTATCAAAATTAAATCCAAGTTTTCTGTAAGCTCTTTGTGAGCATTTAAAAGTAAACAGTTATTTAAACGTTTTTCTGTCATACTTGAACGTAAGTATTTATTATCTTCATAGTTGAAAATGTTCGTTCAGAGGTGGCAGAGGTTATCGGAATTGTACACATAAGACGAAGTAATTTATGTATAGATGGTAGCATGTCCTTACAAGTAATTACCATATCTTTTGATTGGCATTTATGAATATAATGTGAAAATCAGGTAAATACAAATGTGTCTGGTTACTTATATTCAATACATGTGTATTGTATAGTTGGTATAAAAGTGGGGGGGCTTAGCCCCACTTATTATAAAAGTGGGGGGCTCTAGCCCCCCCAGCCCCCCCTGTAGCTATGCCACTGATAAGGTAACACAATTGGACTTGTCAGAAGATTCAGGTAAAATGTGCGACTTTGTAGATGGAAGTTGAGTAGCATGTGACTTGGTGGACTTGATGGATGGAAGTTGAGTAGCATGTGACTTGATGGACTTGATGGATGGAAGTTGAGTAGCATGTGACTTGGTGGGCTTGATGGGTGGAAGTTGAGTAGCATGTGACTTGGTGGGCTTGATGGATGGAAGTTGAGTATCATGTGACTTGATGGATCGAAGTTGAGTAGCATGTGACTTGGTGGACTTGATGGATGAAAGTTGAGTAGCATGTGACTTGGTGGGCTTGATGGATGGAAGTTGAGTAGCATGTGACTTGATGGACTTGATGGATGAAAGTTGAGTAGCATGTGACTTGGTGGGCTTGATGGATGGAAGTTGAGTAGCATGTGGCTTGATGGATAAAAGTTGAGTAGCATGTGACTTGGTGGGCTTGATGGATGGAAGTTGAGTAGCATGTGACTTGGTGGACTTGATGGGTGGAAGTTGAGTAGCATGTGACTTGATGGATGGAAGTTGAGTAGCATGTGGCTTGATGGATGAAAGTTGAGTAGCATGTGACTTGATGGACTTGATGGGTGGAAGTTGAGTAGCATGTGACTTGGTGGACTTGATGGGTGGAAGTTGAGTAGCATGTGACTTGATGGATGGAAGTTGAGTAGCATGTGGCTTGATGGATGAAAGTTGAGTAGCATGTGACTTGATGGACTTGATGGGTGGAAGTTGAGTAGCATGTGACTTGGTGGACTTGATGGGTGGAAGTTGAGTAGCATGTGACTTGATGGATGGAAGTTGAGTAGCATGTGGCTTGATGGATGAAAGTTGAGTAGCATGTGACTTGATGGACTTGATGGGTGGAAGTTGAGTAGCATGTGACTTGGTGGACTTGATGGGTGGAAGTTGAGTAGCATGTGACTTGATGGATGGAAGTTGAGTAGCATGTGGCTTGATGGATGAAAGTTGAGTAGCATGTGACTTGATGGACTTGATGGGTGGAAGTTGAGTAGCATGTGACTTGGTGGACTTGATGGGTGGAAGTTGAGTAGCATGTGACTTGATGGATGGAAGTTGAGTAGCATGTGGCTTGATGGATGAAAGTTGAGTAGCATGTGACTTGATGGACTTGATGGGTGGAAGTTGAGTAGCATGTGACTTGGTGGACTTGATGGGTGGAAGTTGAGTAGCATGTGACTTGATGGGCTTGATGGATGGAAGTTGAGTAGCATGTGACTTGGTGGGCTTGATGGATGGAAGTTGAGTAGCATGTGACTTGATGGGCTTGATGGATGGAAGTTGAGTAGCATGTGACTTGGTGGGCTTGATGGGTGGAAGTTGAGTAGCATGTGACTTGGTGGGCTTGATGGATGGAAGTTGAGTAGCATGTGACTTGGTGGGCTTGATGGGTGAAAGTTGAGTAGCATGTGACTTGGTGGACTTGATGGGTGGAAGTTGAGTAGCATGTGACTTGGTGGGCTTGATGGATGGAAGTTGAGTAGCATGTGACTTGATGGACTTGATGGGTGGAAGTTGAGTAGCATGTGACTTGGTGGATGGAAGTTGAGTAGCATGTGACTTGATGGACTTGATGGATGATAGTTGAGTAGCATGTGACTTGGTGGACTTGATGGATGAAAGTTGAGTAGCATGTGACTTGGTGGGCTTGATGGATGGAAGTTGAGTAGCATGTGACTTGGTGGACTTGATGGATGAAAGTTGAGTAGCATGTGACTTGGTGGACTTGATGGATGGAAGTTGAGTAGCACGTGACTTGGTGGACTTGATGGATGGAAGTTGAGTAGCATGTGACTTGATGGACTTGATGGATGGAAGTTGAGTAGCACGTGACTTGGTGGACTTGATGGATGGAAGTTGAGTAGCATGTGACTTGGTGGACTTGATGGATGGAAGTTGAGTAGCACGTGACTTGGTGGACTTGATGGATGGAAGTTGAGTAGCATGTGACTTGATGGATGGAAGTTGAGTAGCATGTGACTTGGTGGACTTGATGGATGGAAGTTGAGTAGCATGTGACTTGATGGATGGAAGTTGAGTAGCATGTGACTTGGTGGACTTGATGGATGGAAGTTGAGTAGCATGTGACTTGGTGGACTTGATGGATGAAAGTTGAGTAGCATGTGACTTGATGGACTTGATGGGTGGAAGTTGAGTAGCATGTGACTTGTTGGACTTGATGGGTGGAAGTTGAGTAGCACGTGACTTGGTGGACTTGATGGATGAAAGTTGAGTAGCATGTGACTTGGTGGACTTGATGGGTGGAAGTTGAGTAGCATGTGACTTGATGGACTTGATGGATGGAAGTTGAGTAGCATGTGACTTGGTGGACTTGATGGGTGGAAGTTGAGTAGCATGTGACTTGATGGACTTGATGGATGGAAGTTGAGTAGCATGTGACTTGATGGACTTGATGGATGAAAGTTGAGTAGCATGTGACTTGGTGGACTTGATGGGTGGAAGTTGAGTAGCATGTGACTTGATGGACTTGATGGATGGAAGTTGAGTAGCATGTGACTTGATGGACTTGATGGATGGAAGTTGAGTAGCATGTGACTTGGTGGACTTGATGGGTGGAAGTTGAGTAGCATGTGACTTGATGGACTTGATGGATGGAAGTTGAGTAGCATGTGACTTGGTGGGCTTGATGGATGGAAGTTGAGTAGCATGTGACTTGGTGGGCTTGATGGATGGAAGTTGAGTAGCATGTGACTTGGTGGAATGATGAGGAAGTTGTAGATGTGACTTATGGATGGAAGTGAGTAGCATGGACTTGATGATGGAAGTGAGTAGCCCCCCATTGTGTGACTGATGGACTTGAATGGGTCGAAGTGAAGTAGAAAGTTGAGTAGCTGTGACTGGTGGACTAGATGAGGAAGTCGTGAGTAGCATGGGAATTGGTGGGCTTGATGGAGGGAAAAGTTGAGCTAGTAGCAGGTGACTTGGTGGGCTTGATGGATGGAGTTAAGAGTAGCCGGCGACTTGGTGGATGGAAAGTTTTGAGTAGCATGAGACTTTGATGGGACTGGATAGATAGAAGTTGGTAGCATGTTGACTTGGTGGAATTGAGGGGGGAAGTTGAAGTGAAGTGAGTGATGTGACTTGATGGGTTGATGGGTGGAAGTTGAGTAGCATGTGGAATGTGGGCTTGATGGAGGAAGTTGAGTAGCATGTGACTGGGGGCTGATGGATGGAAGGCAAGTGGAGCAGGTGACTTGGTGATGAAAGTT